>ENA-OYXX01000051-OYXX01000051.1-human-gut-metagenome-genome-assembly--contig:-NODE-51-length-48750-cov-7.794928_pt1 | contig 48750 bp, 41 predicted proteins | sample MGYA00243976_ERZ653434 | MGnify/ENA primary metagenome ERZ653434 (study PRJEB26926, sample SAMN06165112) | human gut metagenome | biome: ENVO:00009003; feature: ENVO:2100002; material: ENVO:00002003...
ACACGTAAGGAGTCGTCGGCAGCGTCAGATGTGTATAAGAGACAGATTATATATAACAGATTAATATATAGCCGTTGGGCCTACCTGCTCCGACATTCCTGCTGCATACCCTTTTTCAAAATTCTCCGTTTTCTCCGTACATGCGAAACACACCAATCATTCGTACACAATCGGTGTGTGTAATGACATAAACATCTGTATGCCAACATGTACCTGAATGTTATGCAGGTAATTATACATGACGATTTTTCGGAGAAACCGGAGAAATTCGTTGTACCAAAAACGGCGTTTTGCGTACCAAAAATGGCAAAACGGAGACCAAAAACCGCTTTTTTCGTCCCGATTTCATCCTCCGGAGAACATTTTTTCCGTTTTGGAGAACACGCCGTGATGCCACCTCAGCGGTGTCACGGCGTGTGTGCTTTCAATTTCGTACTCTCAGAATCTGACGCAGAATTCAACGTCAACCATGCTGTAGTTGTGGCTTTGGGCCAGGCTGCGGTCGTTGATGAAGGCATACTCGGCCTGTATCTCGAGATTTTTGTGAAACAGGTAGTTGAGGCCTATTTCATACTGCGAACGGCTGTCGCGCCATTCGGCCGAGGGCCGGTACAGGTCGTAGCGGGCTTTGGCGCGCAGCTTCTGCGGAAGAATGGGGGCTATGCAGAGGGCATATATACCGTCGGCCTTGTTGCCCTGCTGCCAGTTGACGGCGGCGTCTTTCAGATTGTCTGATTTCTGGTATGTGGTCTTGAATCCGTAACCCGTGGAGTGTATATACTCCGAACGCACCTGCCAGTCGTCCTTCTTGTATTCGGCACTAAGGGCATAGCGGTAACGGCCCAGACTGTTGGTTCCGCTGCACTCGCGTCCGCCGGCATCCGTCCATGTGCCCGTGCGGGCGTGCGAGCCCACCCATCCGAAGGCACCCACACGCAGCCCCCTGACGGGCATGACCCACAGGCCGCCGATGATGTCCTTGCGGTTGTCGGCATCCTTCACGTTTATTCCCTGTCCGTTGAACACTCCCACCTGGTAGTGTACGAGCGGCCTGCCGGAAGCCGCAGGCAGTATGTCGCCCTGCACCTGCACGCCTATGTCGCGCCCGTTGCTTGCGTGTTCGCCCGTGCGGTCGTTGAATCCGGAGAGCTTCGACACTATCTGTCCGTAGCCCATGAATCCCTGGTCGATGGGGTTCATGGGGTTTTCGAACGTGAAGGGACGCTTGAACTGTCCTGCCTTTATCTTCATGAAGCCGTACTTCTGCCACTCGACGAATACGTCGACAAGGCGCGGGCTGCTGCCCAGTGTAGACGTGTTGCCGTTGAGCTGCGCCTGTATCTTGTATTCGAAGTCGTCGAGTATGCGTCCGCCAAGCGACAGGCGCGCCATGCGTATGCTGAACGAGTTGCTTTCGCTGCCCTCCTGCGTGCTTGCCTGATACTGTCCGAGCACGTATCCGCTCAGCGCAGGCTTGCTGACAAAGGACTTGCCTTTGTCAGCCTGTGCGCCGGCACCCGTTGCCATGAGTATGGCAAGTGTGACGATGGATGTTCTTTTCATCATGAGTTGTATTCCTGCCAGCTCTTTATCTTTATGTCCTGCTCGCTTATTGCGCAGAAGGCCTCGATGAAAGCCTTGGCAAGGCGTACGTTGGTCATCAGCGGTATGTTGTGGTCGATGGCTCCGCGGCGTATGCGGTAGCCGTTTGTGAGTTCGCGCTTCGTGTGGTTCTTGGGAACGTTGATGATGAGGTCGAACTGGTGGTTGGCTATCATGTCCATGATGTTGTTGTCGCAATTTTCGTCGGGCCATCCCACGGTTATGGTGCTTACGCCGTTCTCGTTGAGGAACTTCGACGTGCCTGCCGTGGCGTACACCTCGTATCCTTTTCTGACGAGCTGCCTGGCCGGTTCGAGCAGCGACACCTTGCCCTTGGCGCCGCCCGAGGATATGAGTATGCGCTTCTCAGGTATGCGGTAGCCTGTGGCGATGAGGGCGTTGAGCAGTGCCTCGTTGAGGTCGTCGCCCAGGCAGCCCACCTCTCCGGTGGACGACATGTCGACACCGAGCACGGGGTCGGCGTTCTGCAGGCGTGCGAAAGAGAACTGCGACGCCTTCACGCCTATGCGGTCGATGTCGAACTCGCTTCTGTCGGGTTGCGTGTAGGGGGCGTCAAGCATAATCTTGGTGGCCGTCTCGATGAAGTTGCGTTTGAGAATCTTGCTCACGAACGGGAACGAGCGCGATGCGCGCAGGTTGCACTCGATTACCTTTATCTCGCGGTTCTTTGCCAGGAACTGGATGTTGAACGGACCGCTTATGTTAAGCTCCTTGGCTATCTTGCGCGAAATCTTCTTTATCTGGCGTACGGTGGAGAAGTAGATGTGCTGTGCGGGGAACACCATGGTGGCGTCGCCGGAGTGAACGCCGGCGTACTCCACGTGTTCGGATATGGCGTATTCCACAACCTGGCCCTTGTCGGCCACGGCGTCAAACTCTATCTCTTTCGTCTCCTGCATGAACTGTGACACGACAACGGGGAACTCCTTGCTCACCTCAGTGGCCATCTTGAGGAAGCGCTCCAGCTCGTCGAGCGTGTGGCATACGTTCATGGCGGCTCCCGACAGCACGTACGACGGACGCACGAGTACGGGGAATCCCACCTTTCCTACAAATTCCTTGATGTCGTCAAGCGACGTCAGTGCACGCCAGGCCGGCTGGTCTATGCCGAGCTTGTCGAGCATGGCCGAGAACTTGTCGCGGTTTTCGGCACGGTCGATGTCGACGGGCGATGTGCCGAGAACGGGCACGCCGCGGCGGTGCAGCTTCATGGCCAGATTGTTGGGTATCTGTCCGCCCACGCTGACGATTACTCCGCGCGGCTTCTCCAGGTCTATCACGTCGAGCACGCGCTCCAGCGACAGCTCGTCGAAATAGAGGCGGTCGCACATGTCGTAGTCGGTGGACACGGTCTCGGGGTTGTAGTTTATCATTATCGACTTGTAGCCGAGCTTGCGTGCGGTGTTGATGGCATTGACGGAGCACCAGTCGAACTCTACCGACGAACCGATTCTGTAAGCGCCGCTTCCGAGCACGATTACGGACTTCTCGTTCTCGTAGTAGTCGATGTCGTGGTTTTCTGCGGCATACGTTACGTACAGGTAGTTGGTGAGTTCGGGGTGCTCGCTCGCCACGGTGTTTATGCGCTTCACGGCCGGCAGTATGCCGCGCTGCCTGCGGTGGCGGCGCACCTCGAGGTTCTCCTTCTCCATATTGCCCGACTGGGGCTTGAGGACAAACCGTGCAATCTGGAAGTCGGAGAAGCCGGCGCACTTCACTTCGCGCAGCAGGCTGTCGGGCACGTCTTCCATCTTGTCGTACTCCTGCAGCTTGTGTTTCAGGTCGACAATGTTCTTCAGCCTGTCGAGGAACCATGTGTCTATCTTTGTAAGCTCCTCGATGCGTGCCACGCTGTAGCCGTCTTCAAGTGCCTGGGCTATGGCGAAGATGCGCAGGTCGGTGGGGTTGGCGAGTTCTTCGTCGAGATTGTCGAAGCGCACGTGGTCGTTGCCCACGAATCCGTGCATGCCCTGGCCTATCATGCGGAGTCCCTTCTGTATCATCTCTTCGAAGGAGCGGCCTATCGACATGATTTCGCCGACGGATTTCATCGACGAACCGATGAGGCGGCTCACGCCCGCGAACTTGGTAAGGTCCCAACGCGGTATCTTGCAGATCATGTAGTCGAGCTGCGGGGCAACGTACGCCGAGTTTGGCGTGCCCATCTCGCCAATCTGGTCGAGGGTGTAGCCGAGGGCAATCTTGGCGGCAACGAAGGCCAGGGGATAGCCGGTGGCCTTGGAGGCGAGGGCAGATGAGCGGCTCAGGCGGGCGTTGACCTCGATGATGCGGTAGTCGTTGGTGGTTGCGTTGAAGGCAAACTGTATGTTACATTCGCCCACTATGCCTAAGTGGCGCACGCAGCGTATGGATATGTCCTGCAGCATCTTCACCTGCGCGTCGGTGAGCGAGCATGTGGGGGCTACGACAATCGATTCGCCGGTGTGTATTCCCAATGGGTCGAAGTTCTCCATCGACGCCACGGTGAAACAATGGTCGTTGGCGTCGCGTATCACCTCAAATTCAATTTCCTTCCATCCCTTCAGCGACTCTTCAACAAGTATCTGCGGGGCGAATGTGAACGCACTGCCTGCAAGTTCTGTAAACTTGTTCTCGTCGGGACATATGCCCGAGCCGAGTCCGCCAAGGGCATAGGCGGAGCGTATCATGACCGGATAACCGATGCGGCGTGCCGCGGCCAGGGCGTCGTCCATGTTCTCCACGGCCTGGCTTACGGGGGTCTTCAGGTCTATCTCGTTGAGTTTCTTGACAAACAGGTCGCGGTCTTCCGTATACATGATGGCCTCGACAGACGTGCCGAGCACCTCGACGCCGTACTCTTTGAGCGTGCCGTTGAGGTAAAGCTCGGTTCCGCAGTTGAGCGCAGTCTGGCCGCCGAAAGCCAGCAATATTCCGTCAGGGCGTTCTTTCTTTATTATTTCCGTGACGAAGTGGGTGGTGACAGGTTGGAAATACACCTTGTCGGCAATGCCTTCGGATGTCTGTATTGTGGCGATGTTCGGATTTACGAGCACCGAGGAGATGCCCTCTTCGCGCAGGGCTTTCAGAGCCTGTGAGCCCGAGTAGTCGAATTCGCCTGCCTGTCCAATCTTTAAGGCACCCGAACCCAATACGAGCACCTTCTTTAAATTCTTCTTCATAATCGGTTGTTTTCTAATGATTTTCTTTCTGTTGCAAAGGTACGCTATTTATTTTTATTTTTCTTCACGTTTGCGCCTGCTTTTTCACATACCCTCATCTTTTCTTCTTTCAAGCAGCACAACGTTTTCAACGTGCGGCGTGTGGGGGAACATGTCTACCGGTTGCACTGCCGCAACCTTGTAGTGGGCGTCGAGGTCGGCCAGGTCGCGTGCCTGTGTGGCGGGGTTGCAGCTCACATAGACGATGCGGCGCGGTGCGGCACGCAGTATGGTCTGCACCACATCGGCGTGCATGCCGGCGCGTGGCGGGTCGGTGATTATCACGTCGGGGCGGCCGTGCTCGGCTATGAAGTCGTCGTTGAGTATGTCCTTCATGTCGCCGGCATAAAAGAGTGTGTTGCCGATGTTGTTTATCCCGGAGTTTATCTTTGCGTCTTCTATGGCTTCGGGCACATATTCTATTCCTATCACACGGCGGGCGCGGCGCGCCACGAAGTTGGCTATCGTGCCTGTGCCGGTGTACAGGTCGTACACGAGTTCGCTGCCGGTGAGGCCGGCAAACTCGCGGGCCACGGAATAGAGGTGGTATGCCTGCTCGGTGTTTGTCTGGTAGAAGCTCTTCGGACCGACCTTGAACTTCAGGTCTTCCATGGTTTCGTAGATGTAGTCGTTGCCGCGGAAGGTCATTATCTCCTGGTCACCTATGGTGTCGTTGCACTTCTGGTTGTCCACATACATCAGCGAGGTTATCTGCGGGAAGGTGTCGGCAACGTGCTGGAGCAGGGCACGTGCGCGCTCGTCATCGCCCTCCTCGTCGTAGTGGAACTGTATGATGACCATCCACTCGCCGGTGTTTGAGTTGCGTATGATGATGTCGCGCAGCAGGCCTTTCTGTGCCCTCAGGTCGAAGAATGTCATGCCGGTGCCGACGGCGTAGTCGCGTATTTCGTTGCGTATGCGGTTGTGCATGTCGTCCATGAGGTGGCACCGCTCTATCGGGAGTATCTTGTCGAAGGCTCCGGTAATGTGGAAGCCGATGGCATTGCGCTCGATGTTTGCGCCGTCTTCGCCTTCTTTCGGCATGGTCTGTATCTCTTCTTTCGTCATCCAGCGCCTGTTGGAGCATCCGAACTCGAGCTTGTTGCGGTATTCGAATGTCTTCACCGAGCCGAGGATGGGCCGGAACTCAGGCAGTTCCACCTTGCCGATGCGGCACAGCTGGTCGTGCACTTGTTTTTGTTTGGCCTTCAGCTGTTCCTCGTACGGAAGGTTCTGCCATTTGCATCCGCCGCAGATGCCGAAGTGCCGGCATGCGGGTGTGGTGCGCATCTTGCTGTATTCTATGAAGCGTATCACCTCGGCTTCGCAGTAACTGTGCTTTTTCTTTCTGACCTGCAGGTCAACAACGTCGCCCGGAACTGTGAACGGGACGAATACAACCATGTCGTTGACCCGTGCCAACGACTTGCCTTCGGCGGCAATGTCGGTGATAGTGATATTCTCCAAAACCGGTAACGGCTTTTTCTTTCTGCTCATATATATTAATGTATATAGTTTGTCGTTTGGATGCCTTTATCGAATATTGTGTGCAAAATTACTAATTTAACATGAGTTACGTGCATCATCCGACGCAAAAACTGTTGTTGTGTTTTGTCAAAATGGTGTCCGGCTATTTCTCTTTATGGTGTTTGACAGTATGGGTTGTTTCATGTAATGCCGGGGAAAACAAGTGAAAAAGACAAAATGTAACCTCTACATTGCAATTTTTTACTGTTTTTCTTGCAATAAAGGATAAAAACAATTATATTTGCATAATAAAAAAACAAGTACAAAAGTGTTTATCGTAAATAAAAAAACTAACTTATGAGTGAAAAAAGAGTTTATACCTTCGGTAACGGAAAGGCTGAAGGTAGGGCCGACATGAGAAATCTTCTCGGAGGCAAGGGAGCTAATCTGGCTGAAATGAACCTTATAGGAGTTCCTGTACCTCCTGGTTTCACGATAACCACGGACGTTTGCAACGAGTATTTTGAGAAGGGAAAGGACGATGTTGTCGCTCTTCTGAAAGATGACGTTGACAAGTCGGTGGCACATATCGAAGGCCTGATGAATAGCAAGTTCGGCGATGCTGCAAATCCTCTGCTTGTCAGTGTGCGCTCGGGAGCACGCGCTTCCATGCCCGGTATGATGGATACCATCCTCAACCTTGGTCTTAATGACGAGGTGGCTGAGGGACTGGCAAAGAAGACGGGCAACGAACGTTTCGTATTCGACAGCTACCGCCGTTTCGTACAGATGTACGGTGACGTGGTGCTGGGCATGAAACCGGTGAACAAGGAAGACATCGACCCGTTTGAGGCCATCATCGAAAAGGTGAAGGAACAGCGCGGTATCAAGCTCGACAACGAGCTGAACATCGACGAACTGAAGCAGCTTGTGGCTGAGTTCAAGGCCGCCATCAAGGAGCAGACGGGCAAGGACTTCCCCACAGACCCGATGGAACAGCTTTGGGGTGCAATATGCGCCGTGTTCGATTCGTGGATGAACGAGCGTGCCATTCTCTACCGCAAGATGGAGGGAATACCCGCAGAGTGGGGTACAGCCGTTAACGTTCAGGCCATGGTATTCGGAAACATGGGCGACACATCTGCAACGGGTGTATGCTTCAGCCGCGACGCCGCTACGGGCGAAAACCTCTTCAACGGTGAGTATCTTGTCAACGCACAGGGTGAAGACGTGGTGGCCGGTATACGCACACCGCAGCAGATTACGAAGGAAGGTTCGCGCCGTTGGGCAGCCCTGCAGGGCATAAGCGAGGAGGAGCGCGCAAGCAAGTATCCTTCGATGGAAGAGGCCATGCCTGAGATTTACAAGACTCTCGACGAGCTGCAGGACAAGCTTGAGAAGCACTATCACGACATGCAGGATATGGAATTCACCGTACAGGAGGGCAAGCTCTGGTTCCTCCAGACCCGTAACGGAAAGCGCACGGGTACGGCTATGGTGAAGATTGCCATGGATTTGCTCCGCGAAGGCGAGATAGACGAGAAGACGGCGCTGTTGCGTTGCGAGCCCCAGAAGCTCGACGAGCTGCTGCACCCGATTTTCGACAAGGACGCCCTGAAGAAGGCCAAGGTCATCACACAGGGTCTGCCCGCTTCTCCCGGTGCCGCCTGCGGACAGATTGTGTTCCACGCAGATGACGCCCAGGCATGGCGTGCCGACGGCCATCGTGTTGTCATGGTGCGCATAGAGACTTCTCCCGAAGACCTCGCCGGAATGTCGGCAGCCGAGGGTATTCTGACAGCCCGCGGCGGTATGACATCACACGCTGCCGTTGTTGCCCGTGGTATGGGTAAGTGCTGCGTGTCGGGTGCAGGTGCAATCAACGTCAACTACAAGGAGAAGACTGTTGAGATAGAGGGTGTTGTATACAAGGAGGGCGACTATATCTCGCTCAACGGTTCTACCGGTCAGGTGTATGCAGGCGAGATTCCCACAAAGGCCGCCGAGCTTTCGGGTGACTTCAAGGCGCTGATGGACCTCTGCGACAAGTACACCAAGCTGCAGGTCCGCACCAATGCGGACACTCCCCACGACGCCCGCGTGGCACGTGCATTCGGTGCCAAGGGTATCGGACTGACACGTACGGAGCACATGTTCTTCGAGGATCAGAAGATTGTTGCCATGCGCGAGATGATTTTGGCCGACACCGTTGAGGGACGCAAGAAGGCACTGGCCAAGCTGCTGCCTTATCAGAAGGCCGACTTCAAGGGCATTCTCGACGCAATGGACGGCTGTCCTGTAAACATCCGTCTGCTCGACCCGCCACTCCACGAGTTCGTTCCCCACGATCTGAAGGGACAGCAGACCATGGCAGAAGAGATGGGCGTGAGCGTTGACGAGATACAGAAGCGTGTGGCAAGTCTCGCAGAGAACAACCCGATGTTGGGTCACCGCGGTTGCCGTCTGGGCATCACATTCCCCGAAATCACCGAGATGCAGACACGTGCAATACTCGGAGCTGCCTGCGAACTGAAGAAGGAAGGCAAGAATCCTATACCGGAAATCATGGTGCCACTTATCGGTATTCTCTATGAGTTCAAGCAGCAGAAGGAGATAATCATGAAGACTGCAAAGGAAGTGTTTGCAGAAGAGGGTGTTGAGGTTGACTTTGAGGTAGGTACGATGATTGAGATTCCGCGTGCCGCCCTTACCGCAGACCGCATCGCTTCTGAGGCCGAGTACTTCTCATTCGGTACAAACGACTTGACACAGATGACATTCGGATACTCTCGCGACGACATCGCCAGCTTCCTGCCGGCATATCTCGACAAGAAGATTCTGAAGGTTGACCCGTTCCAGGTGCTTGACCAGAACGGTGTGGGACAGCTCATCAAGATGGCTGTAGAGAAGGGACGTGCCGTTCGTCCGGGCATGCGCACCGGTATTTGCGGTGAGCACGGCGGTGAGCCCAGCTCGGTTAAGTTCTGCGCCAAGGTTGGCATGAACTACGCATCATGCTCTCCGTTCCGCGTGCCTATCGCACGTCTGGCTGCGGCACAAGCTGCCATCGAAGATTAATGGATAAGTCCTTATTATAAGCTACTTAGGCGGTATGTTCTGATTTTCAAGAGCATACCGCCTATAGTATTTTTAAGCGGTATGTGCATTTGAACACGATAATGTGTACTAATGAACGGAAATGTTGTCCAAAATACGCACCATTTTCGAGAGGTTGTTGTCCACGTGTTGTCCACTCGTAAAACCATGATATACAGATTGTAAAACTATGATGTACGGAACAAAACCTAATTATAGGCATCAAGCCAAGGTCTCCGCTTTGCAGGGAAGCCTTGGCTTGATTCATTTTCCGGCATATGAACGCAATGCGGATATGCCGTGCGTCTTCGTTTCGGGCTTATGCCCACGGATTTTCTGTAGGATAGGGCTGCGACTTGGGCTGGTTGTATGCAATGTCCTTTATGCCGAGATACTTGAACACCTCGAAGAGAGTCTTTCCGACATGGTCGAATGCCACGGCACCGTGGTGCGGATAGCCCTTCTGGATGAGCACGTGACGATAGAAACGTCCCATCTCTTTGATGGCGAAAATGCCGATACCGCCGAATGAGCGTGTGGGAACATCGAGCACTTCACCCTCGGCAATGTAAGAGCGGAGGTTGCCTTCGGAGTCGCATTGCAGGCGGTAGAATGTTATGGGGCTTGCCGCGATGTCGCCTTCAAGCGTACCGCGTGTGAAGTCGGGTGTGCCTCCGTTCTCGAGCAGACGGTTCTGTATGAGCTGGAACTTGATGGCACGCGAGGCGCACATCTTGCACTGCGGAGTGTTGCCACAGTGGAAACCCATGAACGTGTCGGTGAGTTTGTAGTCGTATTTGCCAACAATGTCCTCGTCGTAGATGTACTTTGGCACGGAGTTGTTTATGTCAAGCAGGGTGACGGTATCGTCGGAAGCGCACATGCCGATGTACTCAGAGAGCGCTCCGTATATGTCTACCTCGCAGGCCACGGGGATGCCCCTGCTGGCAAGACGGCTGTTCACATAGCACGGCTCGAAGCCGAACTGGCTCGGGAAAGCGGGCCAGCACTTGTCGGCAAACGCCACATACTGGCGTGAACCCTTGTGTTTTTCGGCCCAGTCGAGCAGCGTAAGCTCAAACTGTGCCATGCGCCGGCTGAGGTCGGGATAGTATTTGCCTTCGCCCATTTCCTCTGCCATCTCCTTGCATACAGCGTCGATGCGCGGGTCGTTCTCATGCTCCTTGTAAGACACGAGCAGGTCGAGTTCTGAGTTTTCCTCAATCTCCACGCCCAGTTCGTACAGTCCCTTGATGGGGGCGTTGCATGCGAAGAAGTCTTGGGGACGCGGTCCGAAAGTGATTATCTTCAGGCCTTTCAGACCAATGATTACGCGGGCTACGGGCACGAAGTCGGCAATCATCTTCGATATATCCTCTGCCGTGCCCACCGGATATTCGGGAATGTAACCCTTGAGGTGACGCATGCCGAGGTTGTAGGAGCAGTTGAGCATACCGCAGTATGCGTCGCCGCGTCCGTTAATCATGTCGCCGTCTCCCTCGGCGGCGGCCACAAACATGCACGGACCGTCGAAGTTCTTGGCGATAAGTGTCTCCGGAGTCTCCGGACCGAAGTTGCCGAGGAACACGACGAGGGCGTTGCAGCCGGCCTCTTTCACCTCGCCGACGGCTTTAAGCATGTCCTGTTCGTTTTCAACGGTTGTCTTGCAGTTGTACAAGTCGCCCTTATACTCTTTTACAATGTTCTCGCGACGCTGTGTTGACAGCGCAATCGGGAAACAGTCACGGCTGACGGCAATGATGCCGAGCTTGACCGAAGGAATGTTGTTACTTACCATATTGCGGTTCTGTTAAAATGTTATATAGACTCTTTATGTCTTTTGTTTTTATCTTGTAAAAGTATAAATAAACTGTAGTTTGGCAAAATAAAGCATGATTTTTTAATGTTTTTTTTATTTTGCCGCCGGGCCGTCATTCTTTGTTCAGACCATTGCCGTTTCCTGTCCTTTATTTCGAGGGTGGCATACTTGCCGGCGGACACCGGATGATAAAAATGTTTCAGTCAGACAGCCTGCCGGTTATTATTCTTTTGTACAATGACATATTATTTGTGACAAATATTTTGTCGTAACAAAATAATGTTGTAATTTTGCGCGGAAGAGTGTTATGTCATAAATATCTAAAGAATATTTAGTATAAGAATAAGTATTGTATGAATCAAAATACTAAGACCGGTAATCTGCTTAAGACCATAGTAGTCGTGTGTGACTTTTTGGTTCTTAATGTTCTGTTGTATGCTTACTTGCGTTGGAATTGGGCTGTTCATGATTACACCAACGGCGCACGGGGGATGCTGTTGGCGGTGCTGTTCAACTTCGGAATGGTTTTTGCCCAGTTCTTTTTCTCCACTGTCGTGCACGAACGCCGCACCACTTCCGAGAAGATTCTGCGCCAGGTCACCTTTCTTGTGCTTGTGCACGGTGCCATAACCTTCTTTATGTCAAGCGTGTTGTTGCAGCATGACAATTTTAAGGCGCCCGATTTCAACTTCAATCTGTATTTTGCCGGAATATTGTATGCGGGAATACTGTTTTCGCGTTATTGCGAACGCTGGCTGATAAAGCGTTACCGCAGCATGGGCCGTAACAGCAGAAGCGTTGTCTTTGTGGGTTCCGACCCTTTGATAGTGCCTGTCTATAAGTTTCTTGTAGGCAATCAGTTCATGGGATACAACGTTTTGGGATATTACGCCGACACCCGGATAGAAAACTGTCCCGAGGGTCTGGAGTACAAAGGAACGCTGGGTGACTTTGAGAAAGTGATGGAAAATTCGTCCGACACCAATTCCGCCGACGAACTGTATTGCGGTATTCCCGTGACAGAACACAAGCTGACGCGCCGGATAATGCGTTATTGCAACAGTCATGTGATACACTTCTACTATATACCGTCGTTCTCACAGGTCTTCGGTCATACGGTAAAGTTCGAGCATGTAGGCGACACCATCGTCTTCACCAACTATGACGAGCCGCTCGTCAACCCCACCAACAGATTCATAAAGCGCGCGTTTGACATTGCCGTGTCATCGTTCATACTTCTGTGTCTGCTGCCTTTCATACCGGTGATAGCACTCATCATAAAGTTGCAAAGCCCCGGCCCGATATTCTTCCGTCAGTCGCGCACGGGTCTTAACGGCAAGGAATTCAGGTGCTACAAGTTCCGTTCGATGCACGTGAATGTGGATGCCGACCGCGTGCAGGCCACCGAGAAAGACCCCCGCAAGTTTGCTTTCGGCAATTTCATGCGCAAGGCAAACATCGACGAACTGCCCCAGTTCCTCAACGTGCTGAAGGGCGACATGAGCATTGTAGGGCCGCGTCCGCACATGCTTTACCACACGGAAGTCTACCGCGAACTCATAGACAAGTACATGGTGCGCCACTTCGTGAAGCCCGGCATCACGGGCTGGGCGCAGGTGACGGGCTTCCGCGGAGAGACCAAGGAGCTGTGGCAGATGGAGGGCCGCGTGCAAAGAGACATCTGGTATATAGAGAACTGGAGTATATGGCTCGACCTCCGCATCATCGGTATGACCGCAAAACAGATTATAATACACGACGAGCACGCCTATTGACAAGGCTTTTTGAAAGTATGAATTAAGGGAGGGTGCGTCAAAATGCAATCCTTCCAACTTGTAGGGACATATTCTTGTATTTGTCCGTTTATAAAGTGTTGTTGATATTCAACGGCTATTTTGCGGACAAATACAAGAATATGTCCCTACAATGTGCTTCCCTTGCATTTTGACACACCCTGTTTGTATTTTCTGAGTGCGGCTATCAGCTCGTTGTTTTCCGTCTTCGTGCCCACCGTTATACGCAGGCAGTCGCTGCACAAAGCCACCCTCGTGCGGTTTCTCACGATTATTCCTTCGCCCACGAGATAGTCGTATATGGCCTGTGCGTTGTCCATCTTGGCGAGAAAGAAGTTGGAGTCGGTGGGATAAACCCTCTTGCAGACGGACAACTCGCGGAATCCGTTGCACATGCGGTCGCGCTCCACAAGCAGCAGATTGACCCATTTCTCAACATCATACGGGTTCCTCATCATTTCCATGGCCTGCCGTTGCGTGAGCAGACTGACGTTGTACGGATACTTCACCTTGTTGAACACCCCGATGATTTCACTCGAAGCGAACGCCATGCCCAGACGTATGGCGGCGCATCCCCATGCCTTGCTCATCGTGTTGAGCACTATCATGTTGGGGTACTTCGCCAGATCGAGCCTGAACGGCCTTTGTCTTGAGAAGTCACTGTACGCCTCGTCCACGATGACGATGCCGTCGAACCCCTCCAGCACCTTCTCCATCTCCTCCCTCTGCAGGTTGTTTCCCGTGGGATTGTTGGGGCTGCACAGCCATATCAGCTTGGTGTTGGCGTCGCAGGCGGCAAGCACCTTGCCCGCATCGAGCCGGAAGTCATCGTCGAGCGGCACCGGTCTGTACTCCACATCGTTTATGTCTGCGCACACCTTATACATGCCGTACGTGGGTTCTATGGCCACCACATTGTCCACACCCGGGCGGGTGAAGCACCTGTATGGCAGGTCGATGGCCTCGTCGCTGCCGTTGCCGAGGAAGATGTTCTCCGCCGGCACGCGTTTCACCTTGGCCACCATGTCCTTCAGCTCCGTCTGCAACGGGTCGGGATAGCGGTTGAGCGGAGCGTTGTAGGGGTTCTCGTTGGCATCGAGGAAAACCCTTGCCACATGTCCGCTATACTCATTTCTTGCACTGCTGTACGGTGCGAGACTCCTTATGTTGGGTCTCAACAGTTCTTCAACACTCTTCATCTTCTGTCCTTTCCTCCAAACTTTTCAGTCTTACTGTCATTGCGTTTCTGTGCGCGTCGAGCGATTCGGCCGCCGCCATGGCCTCCACCGCCGGCCCGATACGGCGCACGCCTTCGGCCGTGAGGTGCTGGAATGTTATCTTCCGGCAGTAGCTGTCGAGGTTGACGCCGCTGTAGGCCGTGGCATAACCGTGCGTGGGCAGCGTGTGGTTGGTGCCGCTTGCATAGTCGCCCGCGCTCTCGCAGGCATATTTTCCGAGGAATACGCTGCCTGCATTTACTATCTTTTCAGCCACGGCGGCGTAGTCTTCGGTCTGTATTATGAGGTGTTCGGGAGCATACATGTTGCTCATGGCGATGGCCTCGTCAATGCTCCCCACAAGCACCAGGCGGCTGTTCTCCAGTGTCCTGGCGGCTATATCCCTGCGCGGCAGCAGCCCGAGCTGGCGTTCAACCTCGGCCTTCACACGGTCGAGAGTCTGCCCGCTTGTAGTTATCAGCAGCACCTGCGAGTCGGTGCCGTGCTCGGCCTGCGACAGCAAGTCGGCGGCAACGAATGTCGCATCGGCCGTAGCGTCGGCTATCACACACACCTCCGACGGTCCGGCGGGCATGTCGATGGCCACGTCGTGCAGGCTCACCTGCTGCTTGGCAGCCATCACATAGCGGTTGCCGGGGCCGAAAATCTTGTATACCTTCGGCACCGTTGCCGTGCCGTAGGCCATGGCTCCTATGGCCTGCACGCCTCCCGCCTTGAACACTCTGTCCACGCCGGCCGTGCGTGCGGCCACGAGTATGGCCGGATTTACGCGGCCGTTGCTGTCGGGCGGGGTGCACAGTACAATCTCCCTGCACCCTGCTATCTTGGCGGGAGTGGCCAGCATGAGCACCGTGCTGAACAGCGGCGCCGTGCCGCCCGGTACGTACAGGCCCACACTTTCTATGGCCACGCTCTTCTGCCAGCACGTAACACCGGGCTGTGTCTCCACCTTCCGGCCCTCAAAACGCTGCGCCTCGTGAAACACCTTTATATTATGGTGTGCCATGGCTATGGCCTCTTTCAGTCCGTCCGGCACCGCCTTTTCCGCCCCGTCCATCTCTTCCTCCGTCACGGCAAGCGCGGCGAGGGTGGCGTGGTCGAAGCGTTTTTCGTACTCCCTCACGGCTTCGTCGCCCCTCGTCTTCACGTCTTTGAGAATCCTTGCCACGGTGTCGTTGAGTTCTGACACGTCTGTGTGCGGACGCATGATAATGCCGTTCCACTGCTCTTTCTGCGGATGTCTTATTATGTTCATGTTCTTTGCTTTTTCTTCTTAAACGTTTTCTTGCTGCACTCCGGTGCCGCCAGCCGGCCGGTAGGTTCCCGGTCAGAGTATCATTTTCTCTATCGGGGTTACCAGTATGCCCTGTGCGCCAATCTCTTTCAGCCGGCCTATTATCTCCCAGAAGCGTTTCTGGTCGAGCACGGTGTGCACCGAGCACCACTCATCGTCGGCAAGCGGTATCACCGTGGGGCTTTTCAGGCCCGGCAGCACGTCTATAATCTCCTGCAAGCGCGCCTTCGGTGCGTTCATCCTTACGTATTTCTTGTCTTCGGCGTTGCGCACGGCCTCAAAGCGGAACAACATGTCCTGCAGTATCCTGCGCTTGTCTTCGTCCAGCCGCTTGTTGCCTATGAGCAGTGCTTCGCTACGCATCACCACCTCCACTTCGCGCAGATTGTTGCTCACAAGGGTGGAGCCGCTGCTCACGATGTCGAATATTCCGTCGGCCAGACCTATGCCCGGCGATATCTCGACGCTGCCCGTGATGACGTGTATGTCGGCCTTTATGCCTTTTTCCTCCATGAAACGCCGCAGTATGACGGGGTATGACGTGGCTATCTTCCTGCCGTTGAACCACTCGGGGCCGGGGTAGTCGATGTCCTTTGGTATGGCCAGCGACAGTCGGCAGCGGCTGAAACCGAGCCTTGACACGATGTCGGCATCCTCGCCTCGTTCGGCAAATTCGTTCTCGCCCACCACGCCGATGTCGGCCACTCCGCCGGCCACGCTTTGCGGAATGTCATCGTCGCGCAGGTACAAGACCTCGAGCGGAAAGTTAGACGACTGTACCAACAGAGTGCGTTTGCCGGCGTTTATTTTTATGTCAGCCTCGGCGAGGAGATTCATGGTGTCCTCAAACAGGCGACCTTTAGATTGTACTGCAATGCGTAACATATATCTATTGTTTTCTTGAAAATGAAGTGCAAAAGTACGGAAAATAATGATAATATGCAAGAAAATGCTTACTTTTGCAGTCAATTTGAAAGTTATTTGAAAAAGAAAACAGTGGAAACTAAAAGCAATGCCTGCCGTTTGCAGGTTTTGGCAGTGGCACTTGTGGCCGCGGCAGCGGCCTGCGCCGTGTCTTCGTGCGGCGGTAAACAGGCCGAAAGGGTGGAGGCCCCGTGGGGCGTGGTGAACGATTCGACCGATGTCGCCGACGGTTTCGACCTCGACCGCATACAGGCCAACGGCGAGATGATAATGCTCGCATTGGGCGGACCGGAGTCTTATTACGACTACCGGGGTCGCCATCTCGGTCTGCAGTATATGCTCTGCCAGCGTTTTGCCGACCATATAGGCGTGAGCCTGCGCGTGGAGGTGTGCCGCGACACGGCCGAAATGCTGCGCCGTCTGGCCGCCGACGACGGTGATGTGGCCGCATGTTTCGTTGCCGATGCCGAAGTGGCGGCCGCGGCGGCGTCGGAGCCGCGCCTTGTCTCCTGCACAGTGGGGGTTGATTCTGCCGCTGCCCACTGGGTGGTTACGTCGGCCAAGCCCCGCCTTGCCGAAGCCATTGACGGGTGGTACAGGCCCGGAATGATTGCCGCCGTGCGCCGTGAGGAAACGCTGCTGCTAAGTTCGGCGGGCGTGAGGCACCGTGTCTATTCGCCCATGCTCAACCGCAAGGAGGGCATCATCTCGCGTTACGACGCACTCTTCATGACCTACTGCCAGCCAATACGGTGGGACTGGCGCCTCATGGCTGCGCAATGCTACCAGGAGTCTACGTTCGACCCTGCCGCACGGTCGTGGGCCGGAGCCTGCGGGCTCATGCAGATAATGCCGTCTACAGCCGCCCAACTCGGTCTGCCGGCCGACGGACTGTTTGACCCCGAGAGCAATATTGCCGCCGCGGCGCGCTTTCTCGGACAGTTGGAGCGCAAGTTCAGCGACATTGCCGACCGCGGCGAACGCCTCCGCTTTGTGCTGGCCAGCTACAACGGGGGCTATCACCACATACGCGACGCCATGGCCCTGGCCGGGCGCGACGGGCACAATCAGCACCGTTGGGCCGACGTGTCACGCTATGTCCTGCTGCTCAGCACGCCGCGGTACTATCAGGATCCGATAGTGAAGTACGGCTATATGCGCGGCTCGGAGACGGTTGACTATGTGCAGAAGATATACCGGCGGTGGGAGTCGTACCGCGGAGTGAGGGGCGGGCGCGACGGTTTTACGGGCACAACCCCGCGCAAGGCCACGCACAGGAAAAAGAAATACGAAATCTGACAGCGGCAGTCGGCCTGTGGCCGGCGGCGCGTGTCAGGGTGCAAAACGGCCTCTTTTGCAATGCAAAAGTGCCCATATCGGATTGCAAAAGTGCCTATATCGGATTGCAAAAGTGCCCATATTGCAACGCAAAAGTGGCCATATTGGATTGCAAAAGTGCCTCTTTCGCAACCCGAAACGGCCTGTTTCCGGCGTGCCGTCCGTTCAGTCCGGCTTGCTGTAACCCTCGTAATAATACGATTGTTCGATGCCCTTGAATATCACTTCCCTGTCATCTGTCTTTTCTGTCAGTGCCGGATTCAGAAGAAAGCGCAGTTCCAGATCGTTTACGGGGCTGCGTTCCATGGCTTGCAGGTAGAGGTCCTTGTCCACCATCCGCCAGTCGACCACCTTCCCGAGGCTCCGCTTCAGAATCATGTCAAGCCATATACGCGTGGAGCGTCCGTTGCCTTCCATAAAGGGGTGGGCTATGTTCATTTCCACATACTTGGCTATAATCTCCTCGAAAGTGGTTTCCGGCATTTTTTCTATCACGGGGAGTATGGCGTCCAGAAACATTGCGTTGGCAAACCGGAACCCGCCTTTGGCAATATTCATTGTGCGAATCTGTCCCGCAAAACTGTATAGCCCGTCGAACAGATACTTGTGTATCTGGCGCAGACCTTCCACCGTTCCCACTTCCACGGTGTTTATGTCGCCGGTTTCAAACAGTGCCTTGGCTTTTTCAAGGCTCTGTTCGTCTGTTGTGTGCTGTTGTCTCTTCTGTTCCATAAAACTGATGTTGTAAGGCGTCGGTTCACAGCATGCCCTTCGTGCTGGGCAGCTCGTAGTGGTAGATGTCGCGGCGCACGGCCATCCTGATGCTGCGCGCCAGAGCCTTGAATATGCCCTCTATCTTGTGGTGTTCGTTGGTTCCTTCGGCGCGTATGTTGAGGTTCATGCGTGCGCTGTCGCTCAGACTCTTGAAGAAATGGAGGAACATCTCGGTGGGCATGTCGCCTATCTTCTCGCGTGTGAACGCGGCGTCCCACACCAGCCACGGCCTTCCGCCGAAGTCGAGGGCCACCTGGCAGAGGCAGTCGTCCATGGGCAGGGAGTAGCCGTAGCGCTCTATGCCGCGCTTGTCGCCCAGTGCCTGCAGCAGACATTCGCCCAAAGCGATGGCCGTGTCCTCTATGGTGTGGTGCTCGTCTACGTGCAGGTCGCCGTGCGTGTGCACTGTCAGGTCTATCATTCCGTGGCGCCCTATCTGCTCGAGCATGTGGTCGAAGAAGCCCAGTCCGGTGCTTATGTCGCAGCGGCCGGTGCCGTCGAGGTTCACACCGACGTGTATATCGGTCTCGTGGGTGGTGCGGCGCACCTCCGCCGTGCGCTCTCCGGCGAAGAGTATTTCGGCAATTTTGTCCCATGTCATGCCGTCACGGCCCAGTATAAGGGCCTTGCAGCCTATGTTGGCGGCAAACTGCCGGTCGGTCTCGCGGTCGCCGATGACGTAGCTTGAGGCCATGTCGTAGGCGGGGTCGAGCATATATTTCTCCACCATGGCCGTGCCGGGCTTGCGCGTAGGGGCGTTGTCTTCGGGGAAATGGCGGTCGATGAGTGTGTCGTCGAACGTTATTCCCTCGCCCTCAAGCGTCTGCATGATGAAGTTGTGTACGGGCCAGAAGGTGTCTTCGGGGAACGACGGGGTGCCCAGTCCGTCCTGATTTGACACCATCACGAACTCGAAGTCGAGCCTGGAGCGTATGAACGACAGGTTGCGCAGCACGCCGCGGGTGAACTTCAGCTTGCCGAACGAGTCAATCTGCTCGTCTTCCGGCTCCTCGATGAGGGTGCCGTCGCGGTCGATGAACAATATTCTTTTTTTCATAATGTCTTGTTTTGGTTGTCTGTTGTGTCGAGTTCTTCGGTCATACGGCGCCGTCCGTTCTCGTCGGTCTCGATGGAGCCGTGCAGGTAGTACACCACGAAGACCACCGACATGCGCACGTATGCCTGCAGGAATCCGGCTATGAAGAACACCGCCGCGGTGAGTGCCGTGATGTAGGAGGGCATGCCCTGCGGGTCGCCTTCGGCCATTCCGAGCATGGCCTGGCCGTTGGCCATCGTGATGACAGAGGCCGGCATCGACGTTATGCAGCCGGTGACGGCGAGCACGATGAGGCTGATGAAGAACACGGCGAGTATCGAACCGGTGTGCCTGACGAGGCATGTGGGGTAGTCGGAACCGAGTGTAGGCCAGAAGCGTTTGCCGTCGTCGAGCAGGTATTTCATGGATATGGGGGCCAGAGGCAGCAGTGCCGCGGCCGCTATACATATTATTATAAGCGTGAGTGCGAGCGTGACGATGTGTGCCGATGGCTCCGCGAGCCGTGCTCCGAGGTAAAACTTCCATGCCAGACCGAAGGCGATGGCGGGCACGGCCACGATGACGAGGCACGACAGCATGGCCTTCAGCGTGCGCCAGGCCGCCTTGCGGTCGAATGTGAGCCATCCGGCGGGTGCCTCGATGGTGCCGGTGGTGCTGTGTTTTCTGAGCAGTGAGATGCCGCGCGAGTAGAAAATGGTTTCCAGCAGTCCGCCTATGACAATCATTACGGGCACCGCCGCCAGTGCGGCAAGCATTTGCACGGCCGCCAGAAAGCCTTCGGACGCGGCGGCTGACGAATGGCTCTGCAGTATTACGGGCAGCTTTATCAGAAGCAGCGGACCCAATACGGCGCATGCGGCGGCGTATGCTGCGGCTGTGTGCCACGATGATTTGAATATCTTTCTGAAGTTGCCGGTGTAGAGTTTGAGGCCGGTTGTGATTATTTTGCCGGTGCTGCGGCTTTTCAACAAAGTGTATTCGGATGTTTTATTTCCCATATTTTTGTTATTATTCTCTGTTCATTATTGCAAAGGTAGTGCTTTTTTCGTATCTTTGCGTCATAAAAAACTGAAATCATTATCAATATTAATACTTATTATGAAAATATTGAAATGGGGATTTATCGGTTGCGGTGAAGTGACCGAAAAGAAGAGCGGGCCGGCCTTCAGCGAGGTTGAAGGCTCGTCGGTGGTGGCTGTCATGAGCCGCAGCGCGGAGAAGGCGCGCGGCTATGCCGGGCGTCACGGTATACCGAGATGGTATACCGACGCCCAGGAACTGATAGACGACCCCGAGGTTAACGCCGTATACATAGCCACTCCGCCGTCGAGCCACGCCACGTTTGCCATCATGGCCATGCGTGCGGGCAAGCCGGTGTATGTGGAGAAGCCGCTCGCCGCAAGCTATGAAGACTGCGCCCGCGTGAACAGGGTGAGCGAACAGACGGGCGTGCCGTGCTTCGTGGCGTACTACAGGCGCTATCTTCCGTATTTCCTGAAGGTGAAGGAGATAGTGGACAGCGGCATCATAGGCGAGGTGATGAACGTGCAGATAAGGTTTGCCGTGCCGCCGCGCGACCTCGATTACCAGAATTCGGGCAACCTGCCGTGGCGCGTGCAGCCCGACATAGCGGGCGGAGGCTACTTCTACGACCTTGCGCCCCACCAGCTCGACCTGCTGCAATACATGTTCGGGGTGATAACCGAGGCCGACGGCATCTGCGCCAACCGCGGGCGGCTGTATGAGGCCGAGGACACGGTGAGTGCCTGCTTCAGGTTCGAGAGCGGCCTGCCGGGCAGCGGGTCGTGGTGTTTCGTGGCCTACGAGTCGGCGCGGGAAGACCGCATCGAGGTTATCGGCGACAAGGGTCAGGTGAGCTTTTCGGTGTTCAACTACGACCCCATACTGCTCCATTCGGCCGAAGGCACGCAGAGCATCGTCATCCCCAATCCTCCCTACGTGCAGTATCCGCTGATAAAGAATGTGGTGGAGCACCTGCAGGGGATAGGGGTCTGCACGTGCACGGCCGTGTCGGCAACGCCCGTCAACTGGGCTATGGACAGGATATTGGGTAAGTTCTGACGGCTTATGAATCTGATGGCACGACTGTTTCTCGTATTTGCGGTTCTCGTTATGGCATCGGGTGCTATGGCCGGAAAGGATGGCGGACGCAAGGAAATAAGCAAGCTGAGGAAGACGGTGAGAAGTCTCAGCTCGATAGACACCAACTATATAGAGCCGCAACATTATAATTTTACGGTGATGGCGCAGTCTACCTCCACTTACGAGATATACACCCTGAAGAGCAGCAACGGCCAGACGGTGACGCTCGCGCCGGATGTCATAATGAAGGTGGGGCCGTATTTCGGGTGGCGTTGGTTCTTCCTGGGCTACACTTTCGACCTGCGCAACATCAGTTTCGGGGGGAAGAAGCAGAAGCGCGAGCTGGATTTCAGCATCTACAGTTCGAAGATTGGCATCGACTTGTTCTACCGCCGGACGGGCAGCGACTACAAGATACGTGAAGCGTACATGGGTGACGACGTCGACGCGGGGCGTCTTGACGGTGTGCCTTTCGACGGCGTGAGTGTGGGAATATCGGGGTTCGACATATATTACATATTCAACCACCGGCACTTTTCGTATCCTGCGGCGTTTTCGCAGAGCACGTGCCAGAAGCGCAGCTGCGGGTCGGTGATAGCGGGGGGGGGCTATACGAAGAACTCTCTCGAGCTCGATTACAACAAGTTGCAGAAGGTGGTGGAGGCTTATACCGAGCCCAACACGGCCAAGATAGACAGCGGACTGATGTTCAACAGGGTGAACTATTATGACGTGAGCGTGTCGGGCGGATATGCCTACAACTGGGTTTTCGCCCGCAACTGGCTGTTCTGCGCCAGCGGGGCGGTGGCTTTCGCATACAAACATTCTGATGGTGACGTGAGCGAAAAGAACCGTCTGGGCTTCAGTTTCGACAATTTCAACATCGACGGAATAGGCCGTTTCGGCCTCGTTTACAACAATACGCGGTGGTATGCCGGCGCAAGTGCGATAATACGGTCGTACAATTACAGGAAGTCGAGATTCTCGGCAAACAACACTTTCGGCAGTATTAATGTGTATTTGGGATATAATTTTGGTAAAAAGAAACGTTATAGAAATAGATGAACAGGTTTGCTTCATATTTATTCATGGCCGTGCTGATGCTTGTTTCGGTGCCGGAACGTGCCGTGGCGGGCGGTGTCGGCAGCGGCGCAGTGCACTATACACAGGCTGACAGCAGTCTGATAAGCGGGTTGTTGGCGGAGGCCGGGGCTTTGCCGGAGGGCGAAAACGTGCCTTTGTTTTTCGCAAGGAAATTTCTCGGGCGGCCGTATGTGGCGCACACTCTCGAGATTTTCGACGGCGAGAGGCTTGTCGTGAACACGGCTGAGCTTGACTGCACGACGCTGGTGGAAACCGTTACGGCACTGACATTGTGCGTTTACCGGAAGAGGTTTGCCTTCGGCGACTATCTCGACATGCTGAAGTGTCTCAGGTATCGGGGCGGATTGATGTCCGGTTACACCTCGCGCCTGCATTATTTCAGCGACTGGATTGACGACAAGCGGGCCATGGGCCTGGTGGAGGAGATACAGAATCCGGTGCCGCCGTTCACTGCATTGCAGCGTCTCGGCATCAGTTACATGAGCACGCACAGTGGGGCTTACAAGGCGTTGGCGGCCCATCCGGAGTTCGTTCCGGAGATAAGGCGGCAGGAGAAGGCGCTGACCGGGCGCACGTACAGGTATATACCGAAGTCGGCGGTGGCCGATGCTGCGGTGAGAAAGGCCGTAAGGGACGGTGACATCATCGCCATCACGTGCCGGAAGAAGGGCCTTGACATAGCCCATCTCGGTTTTGCCGTATGGCGTAAAGACGGCCTGCATCTGCTCAATGCCTCGATGCTGCACCATAAGGTGGTGGAGGAGCCGATGACATTGTACAGGTATCTGCAGAAGCATCCCACGCATACGGGAATAAGGATAGTGAGAATAAACAGATGAAACCTTTGCAACGGGAGGTGGAACGGCTGGAACGGGCAGATGGAACGGCCGGAACGTACAGATGAAATGCCCGGAGTAAAGTGTCAGACAGACAATAACAAACAAATAAATAACAAATAACAAGAAAGAAAATGGAATTACCTGATTTTATGAGTTATGCCGGAAAGTTTTCTGCCGGCGACTTTACAGAGAAGATTTCGCGTATAGCCAAGAGGGCCGGAGCCAAGCTGGTGTATGCCGCTCTTATACTTTATTACACTCTTCAGAGCGATAAAGTGTCGGCCAAAGACAAGGCCATCATAATAGGAGCACTGGGATACATGATCAGTCCGCTTGATGTTGTGCCCGACGCAGTGCCCATTGTTGGGCTGACGGACGATATGGCCGTGCTGCTGTATGTGCTGAAAAAGATTTGGACCGACGTGGAACCGGAGATAAAGGACAAGGCCAAGGAGAAGCTGGCCAAGTGGTTCGACGAGGACGAAATAGCGGAAATAGAAAATCTTTTTTAGTCCGCGGGGTGCGTGACGGCCGCTGGCGGCCGGTGGGCAGGCCGTTTCCACAGTCCCCTTTCGGCGGATTGTGGAAACGGCTTCACGTATTATTGTAGGGACATATTTTTCGCTATGCTCAACAACACGTCTTGTATTTGTCCGCAAAACAACGTTTAGTATCAATACGTTATAGACGGACAAATACAAGAATATGTCCCTACATTAGGCATGACATGTGGTGTGATGGGCCGGCGCGGTTGCGCCCTGACAAAACAAAAGAGACTGATTGAACGCTCAATCAGTCTCTTTTGTGGAGGTGCCTAGCAGATTCGAACTGCTGTAGACGGTTTTGCAGACCGTTGACTAAGCCACTCATCCAAGGCACCATTGCTTGTTTGCGGTTGCAAAGGTAGGCATTTATTTTTATCCGGCCAAATCTTTTTGCGTGTTTTTTCGCTTTTCTTCGCATTTTCTTTTCATTTCGTTGCGGAGGTAACAGCCGTCGCATCCGTCGCAGGGTGATGCGGGACGGTTGAGCATCTTGTATATGCGCCATCCGGCATAGGCCGCGGCGCATGCCACAATTATGTAGACCGCTACTGTCTGCATGCGAAGAATTTTGTGTATTCCGACTCGAAATTGGGTGTGAACACGCCTTTGCCGATGTTTGCCCTTATGTCTTCCGTGCTCCAGAAGCGTCCTCCCGCCAGTTCTTTCGCGTTCGGGCTGACGGCTCCATCGTATGTCGTCTTGTGCACATATACCAGTTCCCGCTCACGTTCGCTCTCGAAAACGTAGTGCCCCAAGGCTTCAGGGGTGAAGTCGGTCACACCCAGTTCTTCGCCCACTTCGCGGCGGAGGGCCTGCTCTACGGTCTCGCCCGCGTCTACATGTCCGCCGGTTGCAGTGTCCCATTTGCCCGGTTGGATGTCTTTCCATGCCGGTCTTTTCTGGAGATACAGTTCTCCCTTGCTGTTGAACAGGTGCAGGTGCACTACCGGATGAAGTGCCTTTGAGCCGCCGTGAGCCTCACCCCGGGTGATGGTTCCGGTGACATTGCCGTCTTCATCCACTGTCGGAAATCGTTCGTTACTGTTGTCCATGTCTATGTCTTGTTGTTTTTCAGCTTCTGCAGCAGTGCCTTGTTCATCGTCTGTATGCGTTTTCCGCGCTTTTCTATTACCTTCCTTACATTATTTATATTATAGTACAGTTCGGAAAAGGCGTTGAGGAAGAAGTTCGGTCTGCTGTCGGTCTCGATGACTTCGGGGTTGGTTATTATCCTTATGCCGCGCTCTTCTATGTGCACGTCAATGTCGGTTCCGGTCATTATCGGCTCGCCGTCGTAATGTATCGGCCCCGGAGTGCTCCGGTGTATGTGTATGCGTTTGGCCTTGAAAGCCTTTATCTTTGAGTTCTTGTCGAGCGTCTTGCTGAATATGTCGATGCTTATCTGCGGGGCGTCGAAGGCGTTGAATGGCTCCATTATGATGACGTCCATCAGCCCGTCTGTCATGGTTGCCTTGGGCGCAATGTAGGCGTTGTTGCCGTATTGCGACGCATTGGCGCAGGCAATGAGGAAAGCTTTGTGCCGTTTGGTGCCTGTCTCGTCTTCCACTTCATACGTCTCGGGCTGGTAGTCGAGGCCCTCTTTCAGCACATTCTCTATGTAAGTGATGGGTCCGCGCTTCTTTGAATTGGCGAATTTCTGGCTGATAAAGGCGTCGAATCCCATGCCGCAGGTGCAGAAGAACGGCAGGTCGTTGATGATGCCGTAGTCAAGTGACTCGATGTTGAGGCGGTTTATTATCTCTATTGATTTGCGTATGTCGATGGGAATGGACAGGTGGCGTGCCAGACCGTTGCCCGACCCGCACGGTATTATGCCCAGTGCCGTCTGCGAATGGGTGAGTGCACACGCCACCTCATTCACCGTTCCGTCGCCCCCCACGGCCACTACCACGTCGATTTTGTCCTCCACACACTGTCTGGCAATCTCCGTTGCATGGCCTGCATACTCGGTGAACTTCACTTGATAATCGAACTTCGATTTGTCAAGAGTGCTGTCAATCATGCGCGGTATTTCGTTTTTCGCATGGTTGCCCGATATCGGATTCAGTATGAATACTATGTTATGTTTTGAGTTCATCTTACTTGCAAAAATACAATATTAGCCAATAATAAAGCCCGATTCGTACATAAAAAACTCTAAAAGTGACGATTATTTAAAAAAAATAATATCTTTTGATAAAAAATGTGTACCTTTGCAGCCTGTATAACTTAGTAGTATATCTACGTAATTATTATAAAAGTGGGACAGTTACAAGAAAGATACAAGAACTATCGCGAGCCTCAGAAGTTTATGGAGGCTGGCGTTTATCCCTATTTTCGTGCTATAACCAGCAAGCAGGGTACAGAAGTTGAAATGGCCGGACACAAGGTATTGATGTTCGGTTCCAACGCTTACACAGGATTGACGGGCGACGAACGCATCATCGCCGCAGCGAAGAATGCTTTGGACAAGTACGGTTCAGGATGTGCCGGAAGCCGTTTCCTCAACGGAACGCTTGACTTGCACGTTCAGTTGGAGAAAGAACTTGCTGAGTTTGAGGGCAAGGATGACTGCCTTTGCTTCTCTACCGGCTTCTCTGTCAATGCCGGAGTGCTTGCCGTTGTTGTGGGTCGTGGCGACTATATCATCTGCGATGACCGCGACCATGCAAGTATAGTGGACGGCCGCCGCCTTTCGTTTGCGAAGCAGTTGCACTACAAGCACAATGACATGGAGGACCTTGAGAACATTCTCAAGACGCTTCCCAAGGAGGCTGTAAAGCTGATTGTGGTTGACGGTGTGTTCTCGATGGAGGGCGATCTCTGCAAGTTGCCGGAGATAGTGGAGCTTAAGCACAAGTATAATTGCTCGATAATGGTGGATGAGGCCCACGGCGTGGGTGTGTTCGGACGCCAGGGCAGGGGCGTGTGCGACCATTTCGGACTGACCGACGAGGTGGACCTTATCATGGGAACATTCTCGAAATCGCTTGCAAGCATCGGCGGATTCATCGCCGGCGACGCCGATACCATCAACTTCATACGCCACACCTGCCGCACATATATATTCAGTGCGTCAGACACTCCCGCCGCAACGGCTGCCGCAATGGAGGCTCTTCACATTCTGAAGAGTGAGCCGGAGCGCATCGAGGCGTTGTGGAAGGTGACCAACTATGCACTGCGCCGCTTCCGCGAAGAGGGCTTCGAGATAGGCGATACAGAGAGTCCTATCATACCGCTCTATGTTCATGACATAGACAAGACGTTCCTTGTGACGAAGATGGCCTTCGATGCCGGAGTGTTCATCAACCCGGTTATTCCCCCGGCATGCGCCCCGCAGGACACGCTTGTGCGCTTCGCTCTGATGGCAAGCCATACGGAAGAGCAGGTGGAACGCGGTGTCCAGGCTCTGACAAAGATATTCAAGGAGTTGGAAATAATAAAATAAAGACAATAAAATTTGCAGGACTCGGAAAATATCGCTACCTTTGCAACCGCAAAACGAGGGGTGTTTTCCAAGTCTTTGCAGCGGGGTGTAGCGCAGCCCGGTAGCGCTCCTGGTTTGGGACCAGGCGGCCGCAGGTTCGAATCCTGTCGCCCCGACAACTTAAAGAATCCTCACATCGAGGGTTCTTTTTTTTGTTATTACTGTCATCGGATGTTTTTATTGCAATCGGCAGTCGTTCTTATTTCAATCGGCAGTCGGGGTTCTGTCTCCGTCACTTGAACTCAAGTTGCCTGTAACCCACCAGTCGCCATGTCCGTCCTCCCGTTTCCTTGTAGTACACATAGGCCTGATAACGGTTCTCGGTCTGATAGAAACTGCCTTCGGTTTGTGGTATGGAGACTTGTCCGGTGTTGTCCGTCAGCATATAACGGTATGAATAATATCCCTGCTTCTGCATCACCGTGGCGTGATACATCCCGTCGGCCGCATTGTAATTCATCACGTAGTTCTCCTTGTCATCGTCCGTAGTCCATTCTCCGTCGATGTATATTCTGCCGCCGGAAAGCTCCGGCGACTTGAGCCGGTAGTGCACATAGACATACTCGCTTATGCAGTCATTCTCCACGTTGTCGCTGTTGCGGATATAGAAGGAGCCGTTGGCATCCTCGTCGTACAGGTAGTTCATCCTCGGTTCGTCGGTGAACGGGAACACGTTGTAGTTGTGTCCGTCCCAGTCGATGCGGTCGATGCCCATCGTGGGGTGGCTTACGTCGAGCACCTCATACTTCCTGTATTCGTTTCCGGCGTCGAATATCAGCATGCGGTTGTGCATCCATTCAAGCCCCTTGTTGGAGATGATGTTGGGCCGTATGTCCTTGCGTGCGTTGTCATCGCGGTTGTTTTGCGTCACGACAATGCCTATCTGCTCGTCGTGGTTGGTTACGCTCAGCGCACCGTAGCCCACTGTCAGCGAGAGCTGTTGGTGACTTTTGTTCACGTCAATGTCCGTGTTTGTGGTGCATGTCATGCCGATGTTGGCCAAAGGTTCCACCACCATAAACTTCGCTTCGGCCACTTTTCCGCCGTCTTCGTCAAGCACCGTCAGCCTGTAGTTGCCGCTCATCTTCAGGCTGCACCTGTCGTTTGGCAGCCGGAAGGTGTAGTGGGTGTAAAGAACGGTGGTGTTGAGAGAGTTTTGATAGTCTTCTATCGGGTTGTCGTTGAATCCGTTAAGGAAGTCGCTTTCAAATATTTCCTGCGACACACTCCAGTCCTTTTCACAATGATCGATGTGGTAAGTGAAGCGGCGATACTCGTGGGACAGTTCGTCGAAGCTGATATTCAATACGTCGTCTCCGCCCAGTGTCATCACCGGCGGCGAGAGCCAGTCGTTGTTCACCACCACCTGCAGGGTCTTTATCTGCCTGCTGTACACCGTCTGTCTCACGGCGTTGACATTCTGTGCGGCAGGCGTCGTGAGACAGACGGCCGTCAGGATACACCTTATTATATATATATATGGTATTCTTTCCATCGTCGTGTCTTTGTAATATCAGCTTTAAAAAAAGGCTCCCGCATCCGTATTGGGGATGCAGGAGTCTGGCTTTATATTATGAGAATCTCATGTCTCACGACATGTTTGGTTTATTTCTTGTTCAGGGCCATGTCTATTTCTACGGCAATGGCTACGGTAGCGCCAACCATCGGGTTGTTGCCGATGCCGAGGAAGCCCATCATCTCAACGTGGGCGGGCACTGAAGAAGAACCTGCGAACTGTGCGTCGGAGTGCATGCGGCCCAATGTGTCGGTCATACCGTATGAAGCGGGACCGGCAGCCATGTTGTCCGGATGCAGCGTACGGCCTGTACCGCCACCCGAAGCCACCGAGAAGTAGGGCTTGCCGGCGAGCACGCGCTCCTTCTTGTACGTGCCTGCAACGGGGTGCTGGAAGCGTGTCGGGTTGGTAGAGTTACCGGTGATGGACACGTCAACGTCCTCCAGCCAGTTGATGGCAACGCCCTCGCGAACATCGTCGGCACCGTAGCAGTTCACCTTGGCGCGCGGACCGTCGGAGTAGGCGGTACGGTTAACCACGTTCACCTTGCCCGTATAGTAGTCGAACTTGGTCTGTACGTATGTGAAACCGTTGATGCGGCTGATGATCATGGCAGCGTCCTTGCCCAGTCCGTTGAGGATTACGCGGAGCGGGTTCTTGCGCACCTTGTTTGCCATTTCGGCAATCTTGATGGCACCTTCGGCGGCTGCGAAGCTCTCGTGGCCGGCGAGGAAGGCGAAGCACTGTGTCTCCTCGCGGAGCAGACGGGCGGCCAAGTTGCCGTGACCGATACCAACCTTGCGGTCGTCAGCCACAGAACCGGGGATGCAGAAACTCTGCAGGCCGAGACCGATGGCCTCTGCTGCCTCTGCAGCGCTCTTCACGCCCTTCTTGATGGCGATGGCGGCACCGCACACGTATGCCCACTTTGCGTTCTCGAAGCAGATGCGCTGTGTGTCCTCGCAAATCTGATAGGGGTCAATGCCGGCCTCTTCGCAAATCTGATTTGCCTCTTCGATATCCTTGATACCATTCTCGTTGAGCGTTGCTATAACCTGATTGATGCGGCGCTCCTGGCTCTCAAAACTTACTTTTCTTATCATTAGTCGGTCCTCCTCTTATTCTTTACGTGGGTCAATAGTCTTAACAATTCCCTGCTCGGCGGTGGTGCGGCCGTAAGAACCGGTGAACTTCTTCACTGCCTCGTTGGCGTCCATGCCGGCCTTGATGGCCTCCATCATCTTGCCGAGGTGTACGTACTCGTAGCCGCAAACCTGGCTGTCCTTGTCGAGGAACATCTTTGTGATGTAGCCTTCGGTAAGCTCCAAATAGCGTGTGCCCTTGGCAACGGTTCCGTAGAGTGTACCTGTCTGGCTGCGCAGCCCCTTGCCCAAGTCCTCAAGACCGGCTCCGATAACGAGTCCGTCCTCAGAGAAGGCGCTCTGCGAGCGTCCGTATACAATCTGCAGGAACAGCTCGCGCATGGCTGTGTTGATGGCGTCGCAAACCAAGTCTGTGTTAAGAGCCTCGAGGATGGTCTTTCCCGGCAGAATCTCAGATGCCATGGCGGCAGAGTGAGTCATACCTGTACATCCGATAGTCTCAACGAGACACTCCTGAATTACGCCTTCCTTGATGTTCAGCGAGAGCTTGCAGGCACCCTGCTGGGGTGCACACCAACCCACACCGTGGGTGTAACCGGAAATATCCTTTATTTCCTTTGCCTGAATCCATTTGCCTTCTTCAGGAATGGGGGCGGGTCCGTGGTTCGGGCCTTTGGCAACAACGCACATGTTGTTGACTTCGTTAGAATAAGTCATATCCTTTTCAGTTTTGTAAAAAATGAATAATTTTATCTTATCTTTTTGTAACTGCAAAGTTAATAAATTCTCCGGAATAATACTCATTGTCGGGTATTCTTTTTTGCTCTTTACCTGTATTTTTGCCTTGTGCGCTAATATATATAAGGTATATATGGGGCGATTTGACAAGTGGAAGTGGCAAAAGTGTGCCTCCTCACCGGTTGCGGCGCGTTGCGGCGGGGCATGTTCCGTGGATTTTGACAATGGCTTTGGGATGACAGAAGTCACTGTCCTTCTGTTGTAAAAATATACCGTAATTTAACATTCCGTTTTATCTGAAACAGAAATTTCCCCGCTCCGGAAAACGTGAAAATATGCCGTCGGGAGGCCGGAAAAGGCACGTTGCACCATGATATGGCCCGTTTCATGTTGCAAAACGGGCCATATCGCATTGCAAAACGGCCTATATTGCACTCCGAAACTGGCCGTTTCGCACTCCGAAACAGGCCTTTTGGTACCAATATACGGCATTTTCGGAAGGCAAAACGGCCTGTTTTGCGGTGGAAAGGCGGCCGGCAGCGACTGTAAGACATGCACACTTGTTTTCAGTCGGGTGTTATGTCAAGACACTCAGCGGGTTACGTATGCACACGCAAAACTCGCGAATTTGCGGCAAAACGGCCGGCGTTTCAGAATATCCGCGTATTCCGAGGGCTTTTGTAATATAAAATCGGAATATCGCGGGCGGCTCCGTTTCAGTCTGACAATCGTGTGTGGATGTTCTGAAATGACATACCGTATCCATGGAGTCGCCCCGCAGGGGCAGCAAGCCCATAGCCCGGGGCAGAGCGAAGCGGCACCCCGGGTAACACGGGCGTGGACAATCGCCCTGCAAGGGCAAAAGCATTAAATATCAACTACTTACATTTTGCGTGTATATGCTTTTGCCCTTTCAGGGCGCCGGTGGTGTTTGGTACATCAAATCCCGGGGTGCCGCTTCGCTCTGCCCCGGGCTATGAGCTTGTTGCCCCTGCGGGGCGTACACATAAAAACGATGTGTTTCATGCAAAAATCTGTCTCGCTTTGCTTCGATTATTGAAGGCTTCATGCAAAAAACGATATTGCTTTGCTTCGATTTCGCATGCCAAACTCTGTGGGGCGTCCCCATAATAAACTTCAAGTTCATGTATCCCATCAGAAGAAAAAATCATTTTCTTTATCCCGCCGGTGTGTAATCTCGTGTTTTTATTGTACTTTTGCAATAAGAATGAATGTCATCAGACATAACGGAAGAATATGAAAGAAGTGACAATAAAAGACACCGACCTGCGCCGTGCGGCGGAAGAGGGTATGGACGCTTTCCTCAAAGTGTTCACAGACGGTATATATGCTGCTGTGGGCGGCGAGCTTACGGCGGAGACAATGGCAGAGCTTAACGCCGACCAGATTACGCTTCTGGCCTACAGCATACTGCATGAGGAGGTGATGGACGGCGGGTTCGTACAGCTGATACACAACGGCTACGGCGGTTTTATCTTCCTCAACCCGTTTGCGAAGGCACTGCGCCAGTGGGGCATGAGGGAACTCTCGAAGCTCATTTACGAGGCGCACACATTATACAACAAGTACCGTGCGGAGATAGAGTGCGACTGCTCCGACGAGGAATTCATGGGAATGTTTGAGCGTTTCCCCGAGTTTGACGACATGGACGACCAGTTTGTGGAGAACGAGGAGGAGTATACTGCCCAAATAGCATGCTATGTCGACGACCACATCGACAGGTTTGCAAAGATAGAACAATAGGCAATGAACAAGGAAGAGGAACTGATAAGGAAGAAAAGTCCCGTCAACATACGCAACAAGAAGGCGTCGTTCGAGTATTTCTTCATCGAGACATACACGGCGGGGATAGTGCTCACAGGCACCGAGATAAAGTCGGTAAGACTGGGAAAAGCCAGTCTTGTCGACACATTCTGCTTCATACACAACGGCGAGATATGGGTGAAGGGTATGAACATAAGCCCCTATTTCTACGGCTCATACAACAATCACGAGCTCAAGCGCGACCGCAAGCTGCTGCTCAACCGCAGGGAAATACAGAAACTGGAGAGCGCGACGAAGCAGACCGGCTACACCATTGTGCCGCTGCTCGTGTTCATCGACCAGAACGGACGGGCCAAAATGGACATCGCCCTGTGCAAGGGAAAGAAGGACTTTGACAAGCGCCAGACGCTGAAGGAGAAGGAAGACCGGCGCGAGATGGACCGTGCGATGAAGCATTATTGAAACGGCCGATGGACAGACTTGATAACATAATAAAGAGTCGCATCCTTGTTCTCGACGGAGCAATGGGTACGATGATACAGCGTTACGGGCTGACGGAAGCCGACTTCCGCGGCGCCCGCTTCGGCGGTGTGGCGGGAATGATGAAGGGAAACAACGATGTGCTCAACATCACGCGCCCCGACATCATAGCAGACATACACCGAAAGTATCTCGCCGCGGGCGCGGACATAGTGACAACCAACACATTCAACAGCCAGCGAATATCACAGTCGGACTATCACATCGCGGAATACAGCCGCGAAATGGCCCTGGAGGGTGCGCGGATAGCACGCCGTGCGGCCGACGAATACTCCACGGCGGAGCGGCCGCGCTTTGTGGCCGGTTCGGTGGGACCCACAAACAAGACCTGCTCGATGAGCCCCGACGTGGGCGATCCGGCCGCCCGCGCACTGACATACGATGAGCTTTACAGTGCATATCTCGAGCAGACGGACGCCCTGATGGAGGGTGGGGCGGACGCATTGCTCATAGAAACCATTTTCGACACGCTCAACGCGAAGGCGGCCATAGCCGCTGCCGCAGATGCGATGGACCGCCGTGGCAGGGCGGTTCCCGTCATGCTGTCGGTCACGGTGAGCGATTTGGCCGGCCGTACGCTGAGCGGACAGACCCTCGAAGCCTTTCTGGCAAGCGTGAGCACCTATCCCATATTCTCTGTAGGACTCAACTGCTCGTTCGGCGCAAGGCAGATGAAGCCTTACCTGAAGGAGCTTGCCCGGCGCGCACCTTATTATATTAGCGCATATCCCAATGCCGGACTGCCCAACAGTCTCGGACTTTACGACGAGACACCCGACACGATGGCACCGCAGATAGCCGAGTTTATCGACGAGGGACTGGTGAACATTGTCGGCGGATGCTGCGGCACCACGGAGAAGTTTATAGAGCGTTACGTGCCGCTGGTGCAGGGCCGTACGCCCCGCCGTCCCGCCCCGCGCCCGCAGACCATGTGGCTCAGCGGCCTCGACATGCTCGACGTTACGCCCGACGTGCGTTTCGTCAATGTGGGCGAGCGCTGTAATGTGGCCGGTTCGCGAAAGTTTCTGCGTCTGATAAAGGAGCGGAAGTACGACGAGGCCGTGGGCATAGCCCGCAAGCAGGTGGCCGACGGCGCCCTGGTGATAGACATCAACATGGATGACGGGCTGCTTGACGCAGAGGCCGACATGCGCACTTTCCTCAACATGATAGCCGCGGAGCCCGACATAGCGCGCGTGCCGGTGATGATAGACTCGTCTGACTGGAGCGTGATAACGGCCGGACTGAAGTGTGTGCAGGGCAAGTGCATTGTAAATTCGATATCGCTGAAGGAGGGCGAGGAGGTGTTCGTGAGCCGTGCGCGCGACGCCATGCGCTACGGTGCCGCCGTGGTCGTGATGTGTTTCGACGAACAGGGGCAGGCCACAAGCTACGAACGGCGCATCGAGATTGCCGCCCGTGCATACCGTATACTTACGGAACGGGTGGGCATGAACCCGCTCGACATCATCTTCGATCCCAATGTTCTGGCCGTGGCCACGGGCATGCGGGAGCACGACGCTTACGCGGCCGACTTCATACGCGCCGCCGGATGGATTCGCCGCAACCTGCCCGGAGCGCACGTCAGCGGCGGGGTGAGCAACCTTTCGTTCTCTTTCCGCGGCAACAATTACATACGCGAGGCCATGCACGCCGTGTTCCTTTACCATGCCATACGGCAGGGCATGGACTTCGGCATAGTCAATCCGGCGGCCAAGGTGGCTTATGCCGACATTCCGCAGGCGGAGCTTGAGGTGATAGAGGATGTGGTTCTGAACCGCCGCCCCGACGCTTCGGAGCGTCTGGTGGAGCTGGCCGCAAGGATAAAGGAGGAGCAGGATGCCGCCACGGGCGGTGCAGCGGGAGTGCCGGCCGGCGACGGCGGTGCAGGCGGCAGGGAGCAGTGGCGCAACGGAACGGTGGCGGAGCGGCTGGCTGAAGCACTCGTCAAGGGTGTTGCCGACTATCTGGAGGAAGATTTGGCCGAGGCTCTCGGGGTCTTTCCGCGTGCCGTCGACATCATCTCCGGACCGCTGATGGCCGGCATGAACACTGTCGGCAGGCTCTTCGGCGAGGGAAAGATGTTTCTGCCGCAGGTGGTCAAGACGGCCCGTACGATGAAGCGGGCGGTGGCCATACTGCGCCCCCATATCGAGGCTGGCCGCACATCGGGCTGCGCAAAGGCGGGCAAGGTGCTGCTGGCAACGGTGAAGGGCGACGTGCACGACATAGGCAAGAACATCGTAGGCGTGGTAATGGCGTGCAACAATTACGAGGTAATCGATATGGGGGTGATGGTGCCGGCAGAGCAGATAGTGCGAAAGGCACGTGAAGAGCATGCAGACATCATCGGACTGAGCGGCCTTATCACCCCGAGTCTCGAGGAGATGGTGAACGTGGCCGGTGAGTTGGCGCGTGCCGGACTTGACATTCCAATCATGATTGGCGGTGCCACAACGAGCGAGATGCACGTGGCCCTGAAGATAGCTCCGGTGTACGGCGGGCCTGTGGTGTGGATGAAGGATGCCTCGCAGAACGCTATTGTGGCGGCGCGGCTGCTTGACAAAACCGCGAAAGGCGTGCTGGAGCGCGAGCTTCGCGGCAGGTATGCGCGTCTGCGCGACGAATACGACAACGGGCGGAAGCCTTTGGTGTCGCTTGACGAGGCGAGGAAGAACAAACCGGATTTATGGTAGAACATTGATTTTAGACATGATAAAGAACATACTTTTTGATTTGGGAGGCGTGATTATCACCCTCGACCAGCCCCAGGCTGTGAGGCGTTTCAAGGAAATAGGGCTTGAAGATGCCGACCGGCGGCTCGACCCTTACACGCAGTCGGGCATTTTCGGCGATTTGGAAGTGGGGAAGATTGACGCCGAACAGTTCCGTACCGAACTGGGTTCCATCATCGGACACGAGGTGACATTCGACCAGTGCCTCTACGCATGGAAGGGTTATGTGGGCGAATTGCCGCGCCGCAATCTTGCCGTTCTGCGCAAGCTGCGTGCCGGGGGCTACCGTCTCGTGCTTGTGTCGAACACCAATCCGTATATGATGCACTGGGCCATGAGCGGCGAGTTTGACGGTGAGGGAAACTCTTTGGCCGACTATTTCGACGCTACATACATGAGTTATCGGATTGAAGCTATGAAACCCGACGTGCGTTTCTTCCGTCATGTGCTCGACAAGGAGCGCATCGACCCGGCCGAGACGCTGTTTCTTGACGACGGACAGCGCAACATAGAGGCTGCGGAACGCTTCGGAATACGCACCTTCAGACCGGACAACGGGGCTGATTGGACTGAAGAAATATATAAATACCTGGACTAATGAGAAGAATATATCTATCTGTTCTGATGATGGTTATGGCCGTGTCGGCAGTCATGGCCCAGCAAAAGAGAGAGTTTCGGGGCGCATGGATACAGTGCGTCAACGGGCAGTTTCAGGGCATGCAGCGTGATGACATGCAGAAGACACTGTCGTATCAGCTTGACGAACTGCAGAAAGACGGGGCCAACGCCATCTTCTTTCAGGTGCGTCCGGAGTGCGATGCCCTTTACGAGAGCCCGTATGAGCCGTGGAGCCGCTTCCTCACGGGGGTGCAGGGACGTGCGCCCCAGCCTTATTGGGACCCGTTGCAGTGGATGGTGGACGAGTGCCACCGCCGCGGAATGGAGCTGCACGCATGGATAAACCCTTACCGTGCCAAGACAAAGGGCACGACGGGGCTTGCCGCCGGCCACGTGGCCGTGAAGCATCCGGAGCGCGTTTTCAGTTACGACGGGCAGTTTATAATGAATCCCGGGCTTGACGCCAACCGCGAATACATCTGCCGTGTGGTGGCCGACATAGTGCGCCGCTACGATGTAGACGGCCTGCACATGGACGATTATTTCTATCCTTATCCTGCTGCCGGCGAGACTATACCCGACGGGGAGCTGTATCGCAGAAGCTCAAACGGCATAGGCAACATCGGCGACTGGCGCCGTTACAACGTTAATCTGTTCGTTAAGCAGCTCCACGACACCATTACGGCAGTCAAACCGTGGGTGAAGTTCGGCGTTTCTCCGTTCGGAATATACCGCAACAAGGCCAACGACCCCAACGGCAGCGCCACCCGCGGGCTGCAGAACTATGACGACCTTTACGCCGATGTGCTGATGTGGGTGAACAACGGATGGATAGACTACTGCGTGCCGCAGCTGTATTGGGAGATAGGACATGCTTCGGCCGACTACAAGACGCTGATAGAGTGGTGGAGCCGTCATGCTTCGGGGCGTCCGCTTTATATAGGTGAGGATGTGGAGCGCACGGTGAAGGCCCGTGACTTGCAGAATCCGGCAAGCCACCAGATGCCGGCCAAGATGGCGTTGCACAGGCAGTTGCCGAACATCGACGGCACTGTGCTGTGGTATGCAAAGGCTGCGGTAGACAATATCGGCAACTACGGAACCATGCTTCGCAACACTTACTGGCGTTATCCGGCCCTGCAGCCGCTCATGCCCTTCATCGACCACAAGGCTCCGAAGAAGGTGCGCAAGCTCAAACCGGTGTGGACGGCAGACGGTTACGTGCTGTTCTGGACGGCTCCAAGCGGACGGGGATGGCAGAACGAAGCACGCCAGTATGTCGTCTACAGGTTTGCTCCGGGTGAGAAGGTGAATATAAACGACGCCTCGAAGATAGTTACCATAACGGGAAACACGTTCTACAAGCTTCCGTACGACGGTGGACGGACGTCTTATACGTATGTCGTGACGGCGCTTGACCGTCTGCACAACGAGAGTAAGGGCGTGAAAAAGAAGTTGAAGCTTTAGTCTTCAGGCGGCGCACGCCTGCTGTGTCAAAATGCGGTGACAGTGCAACTATCGTGCATGAACCGCATTTTGACAGGGCATCGCGCTGTCAAAACATGTGTTCTGATGGCGGTGTGTCATTCGCCGAGCAGCTTTTTCAGAAACTCGTCAAGCTCGCTGTCAAGTCCCGCCATCAGCTCCGGATCTATTATTACCGTATCGTCATCCACCACATAAAGCTCCGAAACGGGTTCCTTGTCTTCGTTTTCGAGAACGAAGGAGTAGGGCTTGAGGATGGACATGCTGTCGATTGAGGCCTTGTGCTTCTCGATACACTTTCTTATGACGGACACGATGGAATCGTAAAAATCGTCATCAGTGTTGCCAATCCACTGCTCGATGACGGATCGGGTAATCTCTTTCTCGTCATCGTCGAAGGCCACAAACTCACCCGTATCCTGGTTGACACGTATGTGAATGTCTGTGAGCAACATGGCGTCGACCGTCGGTGGAAACTTGTCTGCCACCTTGCCGATGGCTCTTTCGATTTGATGCAGAGTTTGTTCTGTCGCTTTCATAACATTTATATTTTAAGTATGGACCGTGCTTTTACAAGCGACGTCATTCTGATACAAAAGTATAAAAATTATTGAATAGCCGCAAACGATTACGAATGTTTTTGAAAATAATTTGTATTCTGTTATTGATTATTCAGAAGATAGTATTATCTTTGCATTGTAAAGTCGGGATTGCAAAACGCCGGCTTTGGGGTTTGGCGGAATGTCGTGGGCCTGAAAATATGAATGAAAACATGAGTGACAGAATAAAACACGCGGGGGTGATCGAGTCGGTGGATGGGGATTGCGTCAGGGTTCGCATACTTCAGACATCGGCATGCGCCCAATGTAAGATTGCCGGACACTGCAATTCGTCTGAAAGTAAGGAGAAGATTGTCGATGTGTACGGCATATCCGACAGGACGGGGCTTAAGGTTGGCGACAACGTTACGGTGACCGCTTCGGCGGGTGTGGCCGCATCTGCCCTTCTGATCGGTTTCGGTTTGCCTTTCATTGTGCTTGTCGCCGTAATATTCGTTGTGTGGTTCATGACTTCGGATGAGGCTGTTGCGGGTTTGTGTGGTCTGCTTTCGCTTATACCTTATTATATAATAGTATGGGCGTTCCGTGAGAGACTGCGTGTGCGTATGGCTTTCTCGATAGAGTGACGTGGCCGGTAACGCCGGCCTGGAGCGCGGCTGCCGTGCAAAGGATGAGCGCATGTCGTGTAATGTAAACGGGCCTTTCGTGCAATTATTGCAGCGGGGGAGCCTCGCCTTGGCAAGGGAAGAAGAATAAAAACAAAGTATAACTAAAACAAATAAAGTATTATGAGTTTCATTTTTGTCGCAGTGCTTGTACTTGGAGCAATAGGACTTGTGGCGGCCGTTGTGCTGTATGTCTGTTCCAAGAAGTTTGCTGTGAAGGAAGATCCGCGTATCGCCGATGTGGCGGCACTGCTGCCGCAGGCCAACTGTGGCGGCTGTGGCTTCCCCGGATGCAGCGGTTTGGCCGATGCACTCGTTAAGGGTGCGGACGCCGGTTCGCTCGACGGATTGTTCTGTCCGGTGGGCGGTCAGGAAGTGATGGGCAGGGTTGCTGATTTGCTTGGCATGGCTATGGCAAATTCAGAACCTATGGTTGCCGTGGTAAGATGTAACGGAACGTGTGAGCACCGTCCGAAGATTGCAGAATATTCGGGCTTGCGAACCTGTGCGGCAATGCACGCATGCGGTGCCGGCGAGACGGCTTGCGGTTTCGGATGCCTTGGTTGCGGCGATTGTGTGAAGGCCTGCCAGTTTGGCGCCATCACCATCAACGAAGAGACGGGACTGCCCGAGGTGGACGAGGAGAAGTGCACATCGTGCGGTGCCTGCGTGAAGGCTTGTCCGCGAAAGATTATCGAACTGCGCAAGAAAGGGCCCAAAGGCCGCCGCGTTTACGTGAGTTGCGTGAACAAGGACAAGGGGCCTGTGGCCATGAAGGCTTGCAAGGTGTCTTGCATCGGCTGCGGCAAGTGCGAGAAGGAATGTCCGTTTGGTGCCATCACTGTAACGAACAATCTGTCTTATATCGACCCCGACAAGTGCCGCTTGTGCCGCAAATGCGAGAAGGTATGTCCCACACACGCTATCGTGGCCGTGAATTTCCCTGCGCCGAAACCCAAACCTGCGCCGGCGGAAGCAGACCCGACAGCGCCGAAAGCGGAACCGGCGGCCGCGGAAACCAACGAAGGCGGTGCCGCAAATGTAGAATCTGAAAAGACGGAGGCATAAGTTTATGGATATAAGAACATTCAGAATAGGTGGTATACACCCCGAGGAGAACAAGATAACGGCCGAGATTGCCACACGCGTGGCCGCTCTGCCCAAGCAGGCCGTGTTCCCGTTGTCGCAGCATATAGGCGCACCGACAAAGCCGGTCGTTAAGAAAGGTGACAAGGTAAAGGTGGGAACTCTCATTGCCGAGGCCGGAGGCTTCGTGTCGGCTCCCATTTATTCGTCGGTGTCGGGAACCGTATTCAAGATTGATACGGCCGTCGACGCTACCGGATACCGTGTTCCTGCAATAATAATCAATGTGGAAGGCGACGAGTGGGAGGAGAGTATTGACCGTTCCGAGACGCTTGAGACATTGGCATCCCATCCGGAACTGACACCCGAAGAGATAGTGGAGCGCATCAAGGTGGCCGGCGTTACCGGTATGGGTGGCGCAGGATTCCCCACGTTCATCAAGCTTTGCCCGCCCCCTACGGCCAAGGCAGAGTGCGTAATCATCAATGCCGTGGAGTGCGAACCGTACATCACGTCCGACTATCGCCTGATGATGGAGCATGCAGACGAGATTCTTGTGGGTCTTGAACTGCTCATGAAGGCAGCCAAGGTGGACAAAGGCTACATCGGAATAGAGACAAACAAGCCTCAGGCAATAGAGTTGCTGGCGCAGAAAACGGCCAACGACCCGCGCATTGAGGTGGTTCCCTTGAAGCAACGCTATCCGCAGGGCGGCGAGAAACAGCTCGTAGACGCCGTCATCCGCCGTCAGGTTCCGGCCCCGCCTGCAATTCCCGTGAATGTGGGAGCGATAGTACAGAACGTCGGAACGGCCTTTGCCGTATATCAGGCAGTGATGAAACGCAAGCCGTTGTTCGAGCGTTACACCACCGTTACGGGCAAGCGTCTGGCCAGTCCGGGCAACTTCCTCGTGCGTATGGGTACGCCGATGAAGGACCTTATCGACGCTTGTGGCGGCATGCCCGAGGGAGACAACAAGCTGTTGGCCGGCGGTCCGATGATGGGCAAGGCCCTTACGACAACCGAAGTGCCGGTGTGCAAGGGAACGAACAGCGTGACCATCATTAGCGACGACGAAGCCGTGCGCAAGCCGGTACAGCCCTGCATCCGTTGCGCCAAGTGTGTAAGCGTGTGCCCGATGGGTCTTGAACCGTTCCTGCTTGCCACTGCATCGGCCATGCACAAGTGGGATAAAGTGGAGGCTGAAGGCATTGTTTCCTGCATAGAGTGCGGCTCGTGCCAGTTCACATGCCCCTCCCACCGCCCGATACTCGACAACGTTAGATTGGGAAAGAGTACTGTAATGGGCATCATCAGAGCCCGTAACGCTAAAAAGTAAGTTAATCATGGGAAAATTAATAGTATCATTATCACCGCACGCACACGGAACCGACAGTGTGGAGCGTAATATGTACGGAGTCGTTATAGCTCTGATTCCGGCTCTTCTCGTTTCGTTCTGGTTCTTCGGACTGGGTTCTGCCATTGTGTGTGCCACGAGTGTTGTTGCCTGCGTGGTGTTCGAGTGGGCCATAACCAAGTTTATTTTGAAGAGAGAACAGAACACAGTGACCGACGGCTCGGCCATTCTTACAGGCTTGTTGCTTGGTTTCAACCTGCCGTCGAACCTTCCTGTATGGATCATTATCATAGGCGCTCTTGTTGCCATCGGCATCGGCAAGATGACGTTCGGCGGTCTTGGGTCGAACCTTTTCAATCCCGCTCTTGTCGGACGCTGCTTCCTTCTCGTGTCGTTTCCCGCACAGATGACGTCGTGGCCCGTTGCCGGACAGCTCGGAGCCTATACCGACGCCACCACCGGAGCCACCCCCTTGAGCGTTATGAAGGCCGCCATCAAGAGCGGCGATGCCTCTTTGCTCGGTGAGTTGCCCGATTCCCTGTCGCTTCTTCTCGGCAATGCCGGAGCCGGCGGAGCGGGATGTCTCGGCGAGGTTTGCGCCCTGGCCCTGCTCATCGGACTTGCCTTCATGCTCTGGAAGAAGATAATCACGTGGCACATACCCGTCAGCATCATCGGAACAGTGTTTGTTCTCAGCGCCCTGTTCCACGTTGCCAGTCCCGTATATGCCGACCCGTTCACAGTCATTTTCAGCGGCGGCCTGATGCTTGGTGCCATCTTTATGGCCACCGACTATGTCACTTCGCCCATGAACAGCCGCGGACAGCTTGTCTATGGTGTGTCCATCGGCGTGCTCACGGTGGTCATCCGCAACTGGGGTGCCTATCCGGAGGGAATGTCGTTTGCCATTCTTATCATGAATGCATTCACTCCGCTCATCAACACTTATGTCAAACCAAAACGTTTCGGGGAGGTAGTAAAGAAATGAAAAAGTTAGAATCATCACTTACCAATATGATCATCGTGCTCGTTGCCGTGTCTGCTTTGTCGGCCGGTGTGCTTGCATGGGTGAACAATGTGACCGAAGCCCCGATCAAGGAACAGGACGAACTGGCTCTGGCCAACGGTATCAAGAGCGTTATGGGCGTTGACAATCTGACGGTGACGGCCAACGACGAGCTTACAAAGAACATCGGAGGAAAGGACTATACCTTCATCGTGCACAAGACAAACGACGCCAACGGCAACTTTCTCGGTGCGGCCGTGGAAAGCACGACGATGGGCTTCGGCGGCGACTTGAAGGTGCTCGTAGGTTTCGACGGTGAGGGCAACCTGCTCGGCTACACCATTCTGCAGCACGCCGAGACCCCCGGACTGGGTGCAAAGGCCGACAAATGGTTCCAAAAAGACGGCAAGGGCAACATCATAGGCCGCCGTATGGATGCCTCGAAGCCCCTTGTCGTGAACAAGGATGGCGGCGATGTAGACGCCATAACAGCCTCCACCATAACGACACGCGCCTTCCTCAAGGCCGTAAACCAGGCTTATGCCGCCTATGCCGAGCAGGACATTGATGCGGCAAGCGGTGCCACGAAGCGGCAGACAAAGGCGGGGCAGGTGAAATGTCACGCCGGCGAGGCCGCCGAATCCGGTGAAAACGGGACAAAAGAATGAATAACCATTAATGAGAGAAATATAATATGAACTATATAAAAGTATTGCTTAACGGCATTGTCAAGGAGAATCCGACGTTCGTGCTTCTGCTTGGCATGTGTCCTACATTGGCCACCACGACGTCTGCCCAGAACGGTATGTCGATGGGACTTGCCACGATGTTCGTGCTTATTTGCTCCAACATAGCCATCTCGCTGATAAAGAGCATAACCCCGGATAAGGTGCGCATACCGGTATTCATTGTCGTTATCGCGTCGTTTGTTACGGTTCTCCAGATGTGTCTCAAGGCATATCTGCCCGAAGTGAACAAGTCGCTCGGCCTTTTCATACCCCTTATCGTGGTAAACTGTATCATTCTTGGCCGTGCCGAGGCTTTCGCCTGCAAGAACAATCCTGTGGCAAGTCTCTTCGACGGACTTGGCATCGGTCTCGGATTCACCCTTTCGCTCACCCTTCTCGGCATCGTCCGCGAAGTGTTGGGAGCAGGCTCCGTCTTCGGCATCGTGCTGTTGCCGGAAACCTGTAACATCCTTCTGTTCATCCTGCCCCCGGGTGCATTCATCACGCTCGGGTTCCTTTTGGCCATTGTAAACAAACTTAAGAAAGCATAATAGAATATGGAATACATTCTTATTTTTATATCGGCAATATTCGTGAACAACATTGTGTTGTCACAGTTCCTTGGCATATGTCCGTTCCTCGGCGTGTCGAAGAAGGTAGATACGGCTCTCGGAATGAGTGCGGCCGTGGCCTTTGTGCTTACACTTGCCACCATTGTGACCTATCTGGTGCAGAAGTTTGTGCTCGATGCCTTCGGCTTGCAGTATCTTCAGACGATAACATTCATTCTCGTCATCGCCTCACTCGTGCAGATGGTGGAGATTGTTTTGAAGAAGGTGTCGCCCGCCCTTTATCAGGCTTTGGGCATTTTCCTGCCGCTCATCACCACCAACTGTGCCGTGCTCGGTGTGGCTATTCTTGTAATTCAGAAGGATTACAACCTGCTTGAAGGCATAGTCTACGCCTTTTCCACCGCCATCGGTTTCGGTCTTGCCATGACCGTCTTTGCCGGAATGCGCGAGCAACTGGAGATGGTCAACATCCCCAAGGGCATGCGCGGCATGGCCATCGTGCTTGTGTCGGCAGGTTTGCTGAGCCTCGCATTTATGGGCTTCTCCGGCGTTGACGGCGGTTTGAAACAGGTGTTCGGGCTGGAGTAGGAGAGGAAATCTCCCTTTTTGGAGACTTCGGAGTTATAGGAGTTAAAGGAGTTATCGCTCACTTCGCTCGCTCAGGAGTTAAAGACAATAGCTTTATTGGCTTGAACACAACTTGGATGTTCAACTCTTTATGCCACTATTGTCTTTAACTCCTGAGCGGGCGAAGTGAGCGATAACTCCTTTAACTCCTTTAAATTCCAAAATAAATTCTTAATAAAATCCTTTTTATTCTTTCTCGGTTTACATATATTTTATTTACCTTTGCAATGTCAATTATTCAAAAATAAAATACAATAACAATGAAACAGACAATATTAGTAACGGGAGGAACCGGCTTTATAGGTTCTCATACGACCGTCGAACTGCAGAATGCCGGTTATAAGGTCGTGATTGTTGACAACCTGTCCAATTCGCAGGCCAATGTCGTGGACGGTATAGAGAAGATTACCGGAGTGCGTCCGGCCTTCGAGCAAGTGGACTGCTGCGACCTCGCGGCAATGGACAAGGTCTTCGCCAAGTACCCCGATATAGAGGGAATAATCCATTTCGCGGCAAGCAAGGCAGTGGGAGAGAGCGTTGAGAAGCCGCTGCTGTACTATCGCAACAATATTGTCAGCCTGGTCAATCTGCTCGAACTGATGCCCAAGCACAATGTAAAGGGAATCATCTTCTCCTCGAGCTGCACCGTATACGGACAGCCCGACCCCGAGAATCTGCCCGTTACGGAGAGCGCACCCATCAAGCCCGCCGAGAGTCCTTACGGTAATACGAAGCAGGTTAACGAAGAGATTATCCGCGACGACATCAACAGCGGAGCCCCCATCAAGGCCATCCTTCTGCGCTACTTCAACCCCATCGGCTCGCATCCGTCGGCCATCATCGGCGAGATGCCCAACGGCGTGCCCATGAACCTCATCCCCTACGTAACCCAGACAGCCATCGGAATACGCGAGCAGCTGAAGATATTCGGCAACGACTACGACACTCCCGACGGCACATGCATACGCGACTACATCTATGTTGTGGACCTTGCAAAGGCTCATGTTAAGGCAATGGAGCGCGTGCTCGACACAGACAGCGACAAACTCGAGGTGTTCAACGTGGGTACCGGCCGCGGAGTGAGCACCAAGGAGATAGTAGACGCTTTCGAGACGGCTACCGGAGTGAAGCTCAACTGGGCGTACGCACCGCGCCGTGCAGGCGACATCGAGAAGGTTTGGGCCAATCCCGACAAGGCCAACAACGTGCTTGGCTGGAAGGCCGAGACAAGTCTTGAAGACACGTTGAAGTCGGCATGGAAGTGGCAGGAGAAGCTCCGCAAGGACGGAATCCAGTAATTTCGACCTTTAATTGTATGAGATATAAAAGACCGGTCTCAAAACTTAAGACCGTGTTTTATTTTGTGTTTGTGTTGTTTTATCCTCCGATGTGAATCGGAGGATAATTCGATTTAACTTATTTTTTTTGTATTCGGTAATGCAAACCTTAGACATTGTTTTCCTATCCTTCGCCCTCGCCATGGACTGTTTCACGGTGTCCATCGTCAGCGGCGTCATCCTTCACAGATATGTATGGACGGTAGTGCTGCGCATGAGTGTGCTTTTCGGCCTGTTCCAGGCCCTGATGCCGTTTCTCGGATGGCTGTTCACAAACCGTTTCAGCGCATATATCGAGTCTGTAGACCATTGGATAGCCTTCGGCCTGCTGGCCTTTCTCGGTGGAAAGATGATAAGGGAATCGTTTGATTCAGGTGAAGAGGAACATTTCTCTCCGGGCAAGTTGAAGACACAGTTGGTTCTATCCGTAGCCACAAGTATCGACGCCCTTGCCGTCGGCATATCGTTTGCGTGCGTCGGTTACGGCACGCTTTCGCAGCTTCTTTTTCCCCTTGCCGTTATCGGGGCGGTGTCATTCCTTATGGGCATCGCCGGCAACGCCCTTGGTGTGTGCTTCGGTCGTGCCATCGAACGGCGTCTGCGCCCCGAGCTTTTGGGCGGAATCATACTTGTGTTCATAGGTTTCAAGATACTTCTGAGCCATATGGAGGTCATCTGACAGAGTGAATTGTCGTTCGATAGCGAGTGAAAAGTCGTTCGATAAAGAGTGATTAATTGTTTGATAATGAATAAAAGCAGTATTTGATATGAATTTTACTGAACAGCGGAGCAGCATGCTCCATGGTGTGTTGTTGATCGTATTGTTTTCGTGTGCCGCGTTCTACATCGGCGATTTGGGCTTTGTCAGGAGCCTGTCCATCAGCCCCATGATAGTCGGCATCATCCTCGGCATGCTGTATGCCAACAGTCTCCGCAACAATTTGCCCGACACATGGGTGCCCGGAATTGTGTTCTGCTCGAAGCGCGTGCTGCGCATCGGCATCATCCTCTACGGCTTCCGCCTCACGTTCCAGGACGTTACCGCCGTCGGACTTTCGGCCGTTTGCGTAGATGCCATCATCGTTACCACCACCATCTGCGGCGGAATATTCATCGGGCGCCTGCTCGGCATGGAGCGCAACATTGCCATCCTGTCGTCCGTGGGCAGCGGCATCTGCGGTGCGGCAGCCGTGCTCGGGGCCGAGTCGGCCATCAAGGCCAAACCCTATCAGACAGCCGTGGCCGTGGCAACCGTGGTCATCTTCGGTACGCTGGCCATGTTTCTTTATCCCGTTCTCTACCGTAGCGGGGTGATGGACCTTTCGCCCGACGCCATGGGAGTGTTCACCGGGTCGACCATCCACGAGGTTGCCCATGCCGTGGGTGCGGGCAACGCCATGGGCATGGAGGTGTCAAACACGGCCATCATCGTAAAGATGATACGTGTGATGATGCTCGTGCCGGTGCTGTTCGTGCTCAGCTACAGCGTGTCGCGTGCCGCACTGAAGGGCATGGCGGCCGGCGGTGATGCAGCAGACGGCGGCACCCGCTCGAAGATATCCGTGCCATGGTTCGCCATACTCTTCCTCGTGGTCATCGGGTTCAACTCGTTCGGCCTGCTGCCTGCCGGCGTTGTCGACTTCATCAACGGCTTCGACACCTTCCTCCTCACCATGGCCATGACGGCACTCGGCGCCGAAACGAGCATCGACAAATTCCGCAAGGCGGGCTTTAAGCCGTTCCTCCTCGCCTTCATTCTTTTCATCTGGCTTATGGCGGCCGGCTATCTGATGGCGAAATATCTCGTTCCGCTGTTCTGATTTTTATGGAACATTTATCGGTTTATCCGATATATGGAGTGGAATGTCACATGCCAAGTATCGGGCTGAAAGCCCAACAAGCCCATAGCCCGGGGCAGAGCGAAGCGGCACCCCGGGTACAATACGGACGCGGGCAATCGCCCTGCAAAGGGCAAAAGCATTAAATATCAATTATTTACACTGCGCGTGTGTAATGCTTCTGCCCTTTCAGGGCGCAGGGGGTGCGGTATATCAAAACCCGGGGTGCCGCTTCGCTCTGCCCCGGGCTATGGGCTTGTTGGGCTTTCAGCCCGTACTTGGTATGTGGCATGCCGCTCCAAATGCAGAATGAAGCACATTTAGTGGGTAATTGGTACGGCTATATCGAAAAATATCCCTATCTTTGCATACGACAGGCGGCGCTCGGCAATTTGAAAACGAGTTTTCATTGCTCTCGCTTGCACTGTCGCTGCAACAACTATTTACTAATTTAAAACAAACAACTTATGGTAAACAGATTTATTTTGAATGAAGTGTCATACTTCGGACCCGGCGCACGAAAGGAACTTCCGGGCGTAGTCAGCCGTTTCGGATACAAGAAGGCACTGGTGGTGACCGACAAGAGCCTTATGAAATTCGGCGTTGCAAAAATGGTTATCGACGAACTCGATGCGGCAGGCATTGCATACGACATATTTGACGACGTAAAACCCAACCCCACTGTCACCAACGTGAAAGACGGCATAGAGGCATGCAAGAAGGCCGGAGCCGACTTTATCGTTGCCATCGGCG
>ENA-OYXX01000054-OYXX01000054.1-human-gut-metagenome-genome-assembly--contig:-NODE-54-length-48326-cov-7.869798_pt1 | contig 48326 bp, 42 predicted proteins | sample MGYA00243976_ERZ653434 | MGnify/ENA primary metagenome ERZ653434 (study PRJEB26926, sample SAMN06165112) | human gut metagenome | biome: ENVO:00009003; feature: ENVO:2100002; material: ENVO:00002003...
GGCTCGGAGATGTGTATAAGAGACAGCATTTGTACATTATTCTCTATTTCGGGATTTGCACAAGGAGGTAAACCCAACGTGTTTATCGATTATTTCTACCGCCCGGCATCAGTGCCTTTCGGATGGGCAGAGAACCTCCGCAGCTGCGTAATCGAGGGTGTCAATGCAACATCGCGTGTCAACCTTATCGATGTGGACTCCAACGAAGCTCTGAAGATGGAAGAAAGCCGCCGCAACAGTGAAAACATTACCGACGGCAACGACATGGAACGTCTGAAAGTGATGACCACCGAGGGTGCCAACTATCTCATTCAGGGTCGTGTCACCTCCATCAACACCGAAAAGAAAAAACTCGATGACGGAACCATATATTATGGTGCAACCTGCGCTTACACCATAAAGGTAATCAACCCTGCCGACGGCAAACTGGTGACAACAAAGACATTCAAGCACGGCGACGGTCTCACCAACTTCGTTTCAGGTGACACGGAAGACGAAGCTGTGGCCAAAGTGTGCCATCAGGCAGTAAAGGCCATGCGCGGACTCGTTGAAGAAGCTTTCAAAATACAGGGACATATACTGGAAATAAGCGAGGCCAAGAAAGACGAGGCCAAGGAAGTGTACATCAGCATCGGTTCTGACAACGGTGTTGGCGCCGGAGCTTACTTCTCAGCCTGCATAGAGCGCGAGGTTGCCGGCCGCAAGTCCACTAAAGAGATTGGCGAGCTGAAGGTGAAGAATGTGGAGGGCGGCGACCTTACCCTCTGCGAGGTAAAGAAGGGTGGCAAGGAGATAAAGGCTGCCATCGACGGCGGACAGACAGTTGTTGTGAAGAGCAAGCAGAAGTCGGGTGGCTTGCTTAATTCCATCAATAAAGCCGCCAACAGTCTGTAGTTTTTATGTAGACGCTATGATAAAGAAATCTTTTATACTGGCAATATTAATGGTTCTGTGTGCAAATATCTGCGCACAGAACTATTCTACTGATGTCACCCTTATAGAGGACAACGGCAACTCGGTGACCCTTGAGGCAACAGGTGTTGCCGACAAGAAGAAGGAAGCCGGTTTGATGGCAGCCAAATCGGCTTTCCATACTCTGTTTCATGCAGGTGTGGAAGGACTGAAGAACGGCGTCCCCATGGTGTCGGTAGAGCGCAAGGACTACGACTACAGGTTTTTCAGCGAGGCGCGCTACATCAATTATCTGCAGGGAGAAATCAATATGATAGATGATGAGAAGATAGGCGGCAAGTGCAGGGCGAAAGTGAGAGTAACCGTGCAGATCAAGTCGCTTCTTGCCGACCTCGAGCACAACAAGATGGCCATAAGCCCGGGATGGTCTGACGCGAAAGCCGTCAATGCCACTGCAGCCCTTAACCCGACAATAGTTGTCATACCCTACGTAAGAGGTGAGGAAACCGATTTCGAGGCAATGCGCAAGGAGGTGAACGCACGGCCATCGCTGAAGAACATCATCGCCAAACTTACCGGAGAGTTCGGCAAACACGGCTACAAGACACGTGACTTCATCACCCAGCTGCAGAACTCGAAGACAAACGCCATTCTGACGTTAGGCACACAGAGTGACGAGAAAACGAAAATAGTACAGATGATTCCCGGCGACATCGTCGTGTCGGTAGACGTTGTTGTCAATACCGACGCACAGGGAAGAAGTGACTGCCAGCTGAATGTGAAAGCCGTGGAGGGACAGACAAGCGGCGATCTGGCAAGCGCATCATTTGCCAGCGGACAATACAACACCACTGACACCGTGCGTCTGGCAGGCTACGCTCTCGACAAGATATCGAACGAGTTCTTCACCGGACTGCAATCATCATTTGAAGATATGGTGAAGAAGGGGCGTGAGATAGTTATGGAACTGACCCTGTCGCAAGCCGTGACCGACTGGGACTTCGACCAGGATTCTCCCAACGGCTCTGAAAACTTCAAGGACGCGTTTGACGAATGGCTCCGCAAGCACTCGCATCAGGGAGTGTACGATATGGGCATGAGCACCGACAAATACATCCATGGCACGGTCAACATCCCGCTATGGAATACGGAGAAGAACCGCTCATACTCAATATCCAACTTCGGGAGCGACATGAGGAAGTTTTTCAAGGAACAGTTCGGCGACTCATACAAGGCTTCTGTAACCGCCATGGGGCAGAAACTCGTGGTGACGATAGAATAAGACAGAAACACTGTGACAAATAACAACATGCAATGTTTATGAAGAAACTACTGCTATCGATTTCGCTCGCTTTGGCGACGTTGTCAAGTCTTGCACAAGGCAAGATACAGTTTCACATCAGCCGCTCTTCACAAAAGGACATAACGGAGAATGTGGCCAACGCCCTGGATCTGAAGTTGAAACAGATAATGAACCGCAACAGTGCCGCTTCGGCCGACATGTACAATGTGTTCACCATCGAGCCGGCCATAGAGCTGACGGATGTGCTCACCACCGACGGGCTTGTGCAGAATGTATCTGTCGCCCAGGGCAACCTGACGCTGGTGGCAAAGAATATGGTTGACGGGATGATGTACTACTCAATGACCATCCCTGTCAAAGGCGATGCCGTAGGCAATGGTGAGAAGGCCATGCTGAAGATGATTTCCAACATCAAGACAACAGACGCCGCATACACCCGCTTCATACGCATAGCACGCCAGAAGATAGACGAGTATTATGCCGCCAACTGCGGACTGATATTGCAGCAGGCCCAAAGACTGGTTGAACAGGAACGTTACGACGAGGCCAAGAGCTACCTTTCTGCCGTTTCGGTCTCTCTGCCGTGTTATGAGCAGGCGTCAGCGCTTGAAGCCGAAATAGCCAAGTTCATTCCTGAACAGACGATGCCGGAGATAGTGATAGTGGAGAGGGTTGTGGAGAAGCCTGTCGAGGTTGAGAAGATTGTAGAGGTGGAAAAGGTGGTGGAGAAACCCGTTGTGGTGGAAAAAGTCATCGAAAAGCCGGTTGTGGTGGAGAAGGTCATCGAGAAGCCCGTTGAGAAGCCCGCATCCAAACCCTTGGACTGCTCAATAAGCATATCCACGCAGGACTACACTTTCGAGATTGTGTCGTGTAAAGGCAATATCTCGCAGAAACGCATCACCATTCAGGCCAAAGTCACCAATGTCACTGCAGACAACCGCAACGGGAAATATGTCAATTTCAATTCTGCCTTTACTGATGAAGGTATACAGCTGAACAGTTTTGAAACAGATGGCATATATCAGGATTTCCCATCGAAACTGACAGTCATGCGCAATTTCCACATCATAAAGGTTGACAGCAAGATAAACAGCCTGGCTTTTGTTGAGCTCAAAATTGACGGAACCATTGTCGAGATTCGCAATCTCCCGGTTGAGTGGTAATCAGAAAAAAACGGAAAGCTATGAGAAAATGGATTATCATGGTCTGCCTGATGCTGTCGGCAGTGGGCATGACCGCCAAAACAAAGGTTATAGAGAAGAGCGCCAAGAAAGTACCGGAGTGGGTTAACACCGCTGTCAGCGACTATCTGATAGTGTCGGTGACGGCCCCATCTCTCGCCGATGCACAGAAAATGTCGATACAAGAGGTGACGGAACGCATCATCCAGTCTGTAGCCAATTCTGTGTCGGTGGCTCAGACCAACGAGATGTCGGAAGTAAACACCAACGGTGCCATAGAGTCGAACGACACATATAAGCGTGTGTCAAAGATGAAGTCGGCAAATCTCCCCTTCCTCAAAGGCATCTCACCGACAAAGATTGAGGAAATCTATTGGCAGAAGGTGAGGGACAACGACACGGGAAAAGAGCATTACGAGTATTGGGTGAAGTATCCTTATTCGGCAGCGGAGCAGCACCGCCTGCAGACGGAGTTCGAACGGCTCGATGAGGAGAAGGTGGCGGAGTATGAGAGTCTGAAAGAGAAGATTGACAATCTGGAGAGCGTGGAGGAGATAAAAAGCTCCATACTACGGTTGAACTCTCTGGAAGAATATTTCTTCGACGAGACACGCCTCAGTCAGGTGAAAGGTCTGACAGAACAGTACAAGAATCTCTACACCACCCTTTCACTTGTCGGCAAGCCGGCGGGAGCGGGAAAGTATGAGTGTCAGGTGACACTCGGCGGCAGACCTGTGAAAGCGGGCACCGTGCCGACAGTGACATCAAACTGTGCATCGCAGATAGATGTGCAACAGGCTGACGGCAAATTCGTCATCACGTATGATGCCATAGACTGCCTGCCCGAAGAGGAGAACTTTCTCAACGTACAGTTACGTATTGACGGAAAGCGTCTGGAGAGGAAATTCCCGATAAATTCCGGCTCATCGGAAGGCACGTTCCTTCTCGTTCCCGAGGGCAAGGTCATACTTACGGCAGAGTCGGTGTCGGCAGCGGACAGAAAACTCACGAACATCTCGATACGCCTGACATTGAACAACCGGGGAGGACAGCCTTTCGGCCTGAAGGCGATGGAACTGCAGGTGCCGGAACTGTCTGCACCCATTGTCTTCGATGACATAAATGCCATGTACACCACGAAAGGTGCCATACAGGTCAATGCAAAGGCAGAAGGCGAGTTTACCGCCAAGGAAAAGAAAAGCTCCGCACTGCCGTTGGTTCAGGGAGCTGTCATGATTGTCAATCCGGAGACACTGGCCATCGAACGTATCCGGTTGTCACTTCCGTATGTCACTAATTGGTAACGGGTGTGACGGTGCGCAGTCGTGACTTTTGAGAATAAGCGTATTTATATTGAATTATGAACTTAAACAAATTATTATGAAGAAGTTTTTTATGTATTCGCTGTTGCTTCTCACCATGGTGTTTGGAGCATCGGCAACAGTAATGGCTCAGTCAAAGGCATTGCAGAAAGATGTCAAGAAGAGAGTAAAGGAACTGAAGAAAGAGGGCTGGACAATGTTGGGCAGCACAACCACCATGGACTATGCGGTGCTGAAATACCGCACATACATAGAAGGTGATGAGGATAACAGGATCGAACTGATAGGTATTGCGGTAGGCGCAAACCCGAAAATAGGACGCGAGAATGCAGTAATGACAGGCATCGCAAACTATGCCGCACGCGCAAAGGCCCAAGTGGTGGGAAAGGTAAAGTCGCTCATGTCATCTGACGCCTCCAAGGTTTCCGATGAGGAGATTGACAAGTTCGGCGCGGCTTACGAGTCGGGGGTGAACACCAAGATTGCAGGACTTGTCAAGCAGCATTTTGTCCTCGTAAGGGATAAAGACGGAAAGAAAGAGTTCAATGCCTTCATGTCCATTGACGAAACGGCAGCAAAGAAAGCACGCGAAGAGGCTGCCAAGGAAGCCCGCCGCAAGGCAGCCGTTGAGGATCTCTCAGAAGAAGTGGATAAATTCATCGGCGAACCGGTGGAGGAGAACTGATACCGCTGTTTCATATAAGGAAAGGTTGTTGTGTGTGACTTGACGTTACGGACATACCTTTCCTTTTTTCAATTCAATAAGTTTTAAGACATAAGATTATGAGGAAAACAGGATTTATATTGGCAGGATTGATTGCTTTTCCGTGTGTGACGATGGCGCAGACGGATGATTTCGACAATTTCATGAACGAGGAACTGAAATCGTTTGACAGCTTCATAAGTGATGCCAACCGTGATTTCATCAATTTCCTGCGTGACCCGTGGAAAGAGTTCGATTCGGAGAAACCGGTGGAAAAAAGAGTAGAGCCGGAACCTGTCAAACCTATCGTCTACGATGAGGCGGCAGCACCCAAAGACGAGAAGCCAATATGTCTTAAAATAGAGGAAATACTGAATCTGACTTCGAAGGAGGGTAAACAGAAACCCACAACAAAGGTCAACGATGCCGATGACCTCGATTTTGAACGGCCGGAAGCACCTGTCAAGAAAGACAAGAAGCCTATTGTCATCATCAGGGATACGGTGAAAGTAAAACCCGTGCAGAAGCCCGTCGCTCCGAAGAAGGAACCTGTTGCCCCGAATGAGAAACCGGCTGACATTCAGAAGGAGAAACCCATAGCTCCAAAGCAAGAACCCGTTGATGTTCCGAAGGTGCAACAACCTGCTACGCCTGTACAGCATCCGGTGGTGCAAACTCCCAAGCCATCCGCGCCATCAGGACCATTGCATACGGCCGGCTCAGGACGCAGCAAGGTGACATACCTCGGACAGTCGTTCTATTTCTCTGACAATCTGAAAGGGAAATGCACTTTGGCCGGAGTGACGGAAAACAAGATTGCCGATGCATACGAGACCATGTGCAAAAGCGAATACAAGCCCCTGCTAAAGGAGTTAAGACAGGCAGCGGCGGAGATGCAAATGAATGATTGGGGATTGTACCGTCTGGTGGAGGCCGTTGCAAAGGCCTTCTGCAGCACAGACAATGAAGCCGTGGTGATGCAGCAGTTTATCTTCAACGAACTGGGCTACAAGACCAAGATGGCACGTGAGAACGGCAAAAGCCACATGATACTTTTCGTCGCTACCGATTGCGCGGTTTACGGGCATCCTTTCTTTGAGAAAGACGGGCAGAGATACTATTGCATGTCTCTGAGCAAGCCGTGCCAGTTCCTGATGTGCCAACAGGATGCCGCAAGCGCCAGAAACAAAGTGAGCATGGTGCTGAAGAATGCCCCTGACTTCACCGGCAGCACTACACCATCCACGCATAAGAATGAGAAAGGAAATGTCAGCGTCTCACTCGACATTCCAAATTCACTCATGGAGTTTTACAAGCAGTACCCGCAGTGTGACTACCGGGTATATTCCACAGCACCGGTCAACCCGGAAGTGGAAAGGAATCTGCTCAATGCCCTGCGCCCATATATCCAGGGCAAGGGAGAGGCTGAGGCCGCCAATATACTTATCGATTTCGTGCAGACCGGTTTCAAATACGCAACCGATGATGAGCAGTTCGGATACGAAAAGCCATTCTTCGTGGAGGAGCTCTTCTATTATCCCTACTGCGACTGCGAAGACCGTTCCATCCTTTATTCCTTCCTGGTAAGAAAACTCCTCGGACTCGATGTTGTACTGCTTGATTATCCTGACCATATCGCCACGGCGGTATGTTTCAACGGCAATGTCAGTGGAGATTACGTCATGGTCGGCAACAAGAAGTACACCGTTTGCGACCCGACATATATCGGAGCGCCCATAGGCACTACCATGCCCATGTATAAGAATGTCGCCGCAACGGTGTTGAAGTATTGATACTCTTTATGCAAAAAGTTGCCGGCAGGCTTGCCGTGCAACAATTATGAGGGTGTGTCAAAATGCAACGGAAGCACATAGTAGGGACATATTTTGACACGGCCTCCTTTTCTTGTGAATTCAGACCATATTATGTGAGCCATTATATTTTGTTAAAAACACGACTGTATCATGTGAGCCCCGTTATATAAAAGCAAGCGACTCCTGCAAACGAAAAAAGTCAGCGTAATGATTGTTTCCAATACATTACGCTGACTTTGCGGAGAGAGAGGGATTCGAACCCCCGGTACCTCTCGGTACGGTAGTTTTCAAGACTACTGTAATCGACCACTCTACCATCTCTCCTTCACTTTAAAGAGAAATAACATCGTCGTATTATCTTAAAAGCGAGTGCAAAGGTATGTTTTTTTTTTGATATCTGCAAATTATTGGGAGATTTTTTGCACGAAAAAAGCAAAATAGCAATTCCCTACAAATAAAAATCACTTTCTTTATCCCGACCGGCTTATAATTCAGGATTTTTATATACATTTGTAACATGATTTACCCTAACAACTTTGAACAAAAGATAGGTTTCGACGAAATCAGGAGCTTGTTGAAAAGCAAGTGCCTGAGCACGCTCGGCAAGGAAATGGTGGATGAGATGTCATTCTCCGCCGATGTTGATACAGTCAACGAATGGTTGCAGCAGGTGAAGGAATTTCGCCGCATGCTGGAAGAAACCGACAATTTCCCGATGCAGTATTTCTTCGATGTGCGCGAATCGGTGGCACGGCTGCGCCTCGAAGGCACCCACATGGAGGAAGGCGAAGTATTCGATCTGCGCCGCTCGATGGAGACGATATGCAGCATTGTCAAGATATTGACAGAAAGCGATGACGCCGCCTGCAAATATCCAGCCCTCAACCGACTGGCAGCCGACGTGATGACGTTCCCCGAACTGATAAGGCAGATAGACCGCATACTCGACAAGTTCGGCCGCATGCGCGACGACGCTTCGCCCGCACTGGCAGAAACACGCCGCGAGCTGTCACACACGGAAGGCAGCATCTCACGCACACTGTACAGCATACTGCGGACGGCACAGAGCGACGGTCTTGTGGAGAAAGACGTCACCCCCACCCTGCGCGACGGCCGTCTCGTGATACCCGTAGCACCGGCACTGAAACGAAAGATACGGGGCATAGTACACGACGAGTCGGCAACAGGAAAGACCGTGTTCATAGAACCTGCCGAAGTGGTGGAAGCCAACAACAGGATAAGGGAACTCGAAGCCGAAGAACGCCGCGAGGTGATACGCATACTGAAGGAGTTTGCCAATCTGGTGCGCCCACACGTGCACGACATACTCTGCTCCTACCGCTTTCTCGCCGTGACAGACCTTATACACGCCAAGGTGGAATTTGCCGAACGCGTGCAGGCCGTAGAACCCAATGTAGAACCATATCCGCATATCGACTGGATACGCGCCATACACCCGTTGCTCCGCCTGTCGCTTGACAAACAGGGCAAACAGCCTGTCCCACTCGACATAACGCTGACCCGCGAACGCCATATCCTGATAATATCCGGTCCCAATGCCGGCGGCAAGTCGGTATGTCTGAAGACAGTGGGACTGCTCCAGTATATGCTCCAGTGCGGACTGCCCGTACCCATGGGCGACCGCTCGCAGGCTGGCATATTCGACAGCATCATGATTGACATCGGCGACGAGCAGAGCATAGAAAACGACCTGAGCACATACTCAAGCCACCTTGCCAACATGAAGCAGATGATGCGTCATGGCAACGACAGGACACTGCTGCTGATAGACGAATTCGGCGGAGGAACGGAACCTCAGATAGGCGGTGCCATTGCCGAGGCCGTGCTGAAGCAGTTCTGCCGCCGCAAGACCTTCGGAGTGATAACCACCCACTATCAGAACCTGAAGCACTTTGCCGACAGCCACGCAAACGTAATGAACGGCGCCATGCTCTACGACCGCCATAACATGCAGGCCCTCTTCCAGCTTGCCATAGGGCAGCCCGGCTCGTCATTTGCCATCGAGATAGCCCGCAAAACGGGAATACCCGACGAAGTGATACGCGACGCATCCGAGATTGTCGGGTCCGAATACATACAGAGTGACAAATATCTGCAGGACATAGTTCGCGACAAGCGCTACTGGGAAAGCAAGCGCCAGACCATACACCAGCATGAAAAGACACTCGAGCAGCGCATAGCGAAGTACGAAAACGACATTCGCGAACTCGAACAGAGCCGCAAGGACATCATGAGACGGGCCAAAGAACAGGCGGAGGAACTGTTGCGTGAGAGCAACCGCCGCATAGAGAACACCATACGCGAGATACGCGAGAGTCAGGCCGAACGCGAGGAGACAAAACGTATACGCGAGGAACTCAACGCCTTCAAAGACGAGGTGAAAGACATTGACGTCAAGGCCAACGACGAGATGATAGAGCGCAAGATGCGGCAGATACAGGAACGCAAGGAGCGCAAGGAGAAGAGAAAGAAAGACAAACAGGAAAAACGGGACAACGCCGCCGCCACACAACAGGCCGGACAGGGCAGTACGACAGCCGGCAGCATCAAGACCGTGACGCTTGCCGCGGGCGACACCGTACGCATCAAAGGACTAACGTCGGTGGGACGTATTGAGAGCACGGACGGCAAGATGGCCACCGTCATCTTTGGCGACATGAGGACAAAGATGCGTGCCGACCGTCTGGAAAAGGCCGACATGCCCAAACGCGAGGAGCCGAAAGCGTATACAGCCGTCGGCCGGCAGACGCGTGAAACTATAGACAACCGCAAACTCAATTTCAGACAAGACCTCGACGTGCGCGGCATGCGCGGCGACGAGGCCATCAACGCCGTGACCTATTTCATTGACGATGCCATACTTGTGGGCATGGCCCGTGTACGCATACTCCACGGCACCGGCACTGGCATTTTGCGACAGCTGATACGCCAATATCTCGGCACCATACCCAACGTCACCCACTATCGCGACGAACACGTGCAGTTTGGCGGAGCGGGAATAACAGTTGTCGATTTGGAGTGACCGACAGAGACATACAAAGAATCATCCAATTATAACCTAATTTAAAAGTTGCGCCCGACACGTACAAGGGAACATTTTATGAAAACAACAGGATTAAGACTTATGGCCGTATGCCTTTTCGCCATCGTATGCGCATTGTCAATCGCCATCGTATGCGCATTGTCATCATGCGAAAAGAAGTCAGCACTGCACAATGCCATCGACGATCTCAACAAGAACTGCCCGCTATCGATGGGCGTTGCCGGCAATATGACTGAAGTGACTTACGATGAAGCCACCGGCAACATGATAATGAAATGTGAGGTGAATGAGGATATTGTCAACATCGGGGCACTCAACAACAATCCGGAACTGTTCAAACTCAATGCAATGAATATGGTGACAAACGCGTCCGGAAACTTGAAGAAAATGTTCGACATGCTGAAAGAAGCCAACGCCGGCGTAACACTGAGCTACAAGGGAGCCACCTCTGGCACCACGGCATCGATAACCATAAGCATCGATGATATAAAAGAAGCCCAGAAACAAATGGAATCGCCCTTAGAACTGATAAAAAGCATGGCAAAACTGGCAGACGCACAGACGCCGGCTACAATAGCCGACGGCATGGTCATGACCGGAGTGAAATATGTTGACGGATTTATCGTATACGAGATTACAGTCAATGCAGATCTCATCTCGGTGGAGGCAATACAGCAAAACTTTGAAGCCAACACAACCGAATCGAAAAAGGCTGTAATAACCGCCATAAAGAGTGATCCGAGCAGTTCACAGCTGATTGCGGCATGCAAGAAAACCGGCACAGGCATAGCATACAAGTACATAAGCAACAAGTCTGGAGAATCGTACACGATAAAGATTGAAAGCACCGAACTGTAAACACGCGCATGCCGTACATAAGACACAAAAAAAAGAATCCTACATGCCTTGTAGGATTCTTTTTTTGTGGGCGTTGACGGATTCGAACCGCCGACCCTCTGCTTGTAAGGCAGATGCTCTAAACCAGCTGAGCTAAACGCCCTTACTTCTTGTAAGCGGTTGCAAAGGTAATGCTTTATTTTGTAACCGCCAAACATTTTTGCCATTATTTTTTAGATGGCAATTAAAAAAACAGTCTTATACAATTAGTAGGGACATATTCTTGTATTTGTCCGTCAAACAAATGTTGAATATCAACATGTTATGAGGACGGACAAATACAAGAATATGTCCCTACAAAGTTTTATAGATTAATGAACACCGCCTGTACCGCCTGAGTGCTCTGATGTATCGTAAGTGGTGCTAATAACATTTACGTGTATTGCGCCGTATACAGTAGCCTTGAATGTAGTGTTGCTACCAGACTTGTAGGTGATGATCTTCTTATCCTGAACAACCTGGATGTGGGCAGAGCCCTCGCCTGTAGCGGTAAGAGTTCCGGTCTTTGCCACATTAGCAAGTTTTGAACCAAACTGGCCGATAAGGAATGTCTCTGCGATACCCGAACGATCTGAAGATACACCGGTCTTGGCAGTATAATTGAAAATGTTGCTACCTGTGTGTATCAGAATGTTGCCATCAAAGAGGGTCTCTGTGGTAGTCTGGATGTCAATGACACGAGCCATGAGAGAGAATGTCCAGTTAGAGAAGTGGCTTACCTGAGCTGAAAGAGTGTTTTCTCCTACTGTAACTTCTTCTTTGTCAGCCCCATTGATGCACTGGAAAGACAAACCATTTGCATTTTGGGCTGCAACAGATATTGTTACAGGCTCATCGAACACTGCGCCGCTGGGCTCGCAGACAGCAACAAGCACATCGTGAGCTTTATCTTCTTCTTCAACTTTCGGTTCTTCAGCAACAGCAACCACGCTATATACACCTATACCGAAGTTGGCGTCACCATCTACACCTGTTGTCTGAACTCCAGCAGGAATAACAATCGAAGACGTGTTATTTTTGCCATCAATCTTGGTATCGCTCTCTGTGTTACCATTGGCATCAGCAACAGAAGTATTAGATGTAGGAGTTTCGATCAGAGTGACATTAAGAACAATGTTCTTGTTTTCGCCAAGAGCGATTTTTACAGTCTGCTCCACATAACCATCTTTGGAAAGAACGAGATCACCATCTGCCGTCGGGTGGAATGGATTGCTTACCTCCTCGGCATCTTTCCCCGCCACTTTATAAGTCAACTTGTCTGCATTGGTATTCACCGTTACAGTGTACTCCGTCTCCACCGAAGGAGGAACCACAGTAGGATTCTCACCGAACGTGGGATCGCTGAAACATGAACTGAGCAAGCTTGTGCTCGCTACAATCGTAAGGATTCCTAAAAGGAACTTAAACATTTTCATAACTTTTTTATTTTTAAATTAATACTAAGTTTTCTTTTTCAAATCATCTTGTCATACCGTCAAGGTACCGCTGCAGATTCTGCCCGATATACTCGGCCTGAAAGTATCGCGCCGAACGGTTTTCATCGGCCCGCGTGGCATATTCACGCCCCATATTCTCGTCAGCATATCTGAAATTCGACACCATACTGTATTCCCAATTAAAATATTCGGGCATCCTCAGACGTATCCGGCCGCTGCGTTTCTGCCTCTTGCCCATCATCGGGATGGCAAAATGAAATCCGGCATTGTGCTCGCCGCCTGTCAATATGCCATACACACCTATTGCATAGTCACCAAGATGGCGTGTAATATCCAAACGGCCGCCATAGTCACCATAGACAAAACGGCCTGCCGTCAGCTGAACCTGCAGACGTGAGAACCTCTCATAATAATCGGCCTTGGCCAAAACCATCAGTTTGTCCGGCGTGCCGAAATGATATCCCCTGTTGTCTGCATAAGCCTCACCCACGCAGCCCACACGCAGCTTTACACCAAGAGCATCGGTCAACTGCCTGCCTGCTTCGGCATGCACTCCCATGAAATTGACTGAAAGGAATCCGGCCGCCGCCTTAAGGCTCCACTTGCCCCCTTTCAGAAACTCCTGTTCCAACCCCGCAACGCCTATATGGCAATATCTCAGCGTATTGTTTTTGTACAGGTTGCCACCGCCCAACGGTATCACCGGCTGGATGGTTATCCGGCTGCCGCGCCATAATGTTGTCTCAACGGACGGCGCAATGGATACGGCATATTCGTATAGTACGTCAAGCCGATGGTTGTCGATTGACACCTTCGGGTAAAAGACCACATCTATTTTCCCGAACGAGTTGCCACGCTCTTCGGCCTTGGCAAGCACCGCCATCGTCTCCTCCACATCGTAGTCGGCATCAAGCGACCACCGGCCGGCAACACGGCGTGCGTGTACACACACCTTGGGTACCTTTGAGTCGAGAGCCACCACTTCAAACCTTTCTGCATCAGGATAATGCAGCGAAAGCTGCTCGATAACGGTGCCGAATCCGCGGTAAGTACCACGGTATGTAGGGTCTTCGAACACTGCATATACCACACTGTCTCTGACACCCACCTTCACGTTTTCAAGCCCCATGCCGACAAGCCTTGACGCTATGCCGGCATCCGATTGTGCCACACCAACAAGTGTCCCAAACATAACAAAAAGCAATATGCAGTATCTCTTCATCCTCATATAACGTCAGTATTTAATTGTATAAAGATAACTGAGACCTCCGCATACTCCCTCAAAATCACGTGTAAGACACATAGCCCTAAGATGGCGGAACAACATCACTGACGCCCCGACATTGACACCACGCGTATCATATTCCGCCATTATCTTCAGATTGCCGAAAGATGCCGGCGATACGGATACGCCACCGAAGACACCGTCGTACGTAACTCCTTTGTCTATAGGATGGGCATAACCCAACGTTGCTCCAACATTCATTACACCACCCAAACGGACAGTCTTTGAAACGGCGCCGTAAACGGCAGCGTATTCACTCGCGCCATGATCGGAATAGATGTCGTTCACTCCCACCACGACACTTGGCCACCACTTGCCTTCCTTCTCCATTACGGGCCGCAGGCGGAGCGTCGTGGAACGGTCCTGCTGGTAATAGCCCATCTTGGGATTGGTGGCGCTTTTTCTTGTCTTCCGCAATGTCTCGCGGAATGTCACTTCGACAAAAGAAAAAGGTGTGAAGCTGATATAATACAATCCAGTGTAGTAGTCATTCGCGTCTACCATCATCCTTTTCTGCAGAAGGCTTACGCCTCCGTCGAAAGTTCCGGCCGGATTCATTTCCGCCGACGGTATGTTCATCAGCCCCTGAGTGCCTATCAGCATCTGCGACCTTGCAGGTATATGACATACCAACATGACAGCCGTCAAGGCAACAAGCCACTGTTTACGTATAAATACCGCCACAACTTCTTTCAACATGTAATTTCTCATTGCAAACGGATCGGACATAAAATACATTACCCCCACCCTAATTCATATTGCCGTTGCAAAATTACACAATAAAATCCGAATATGTTCCATTAATCGTTGTCTTTTTTCATTCTTTCAAAAAAATATCCGCATTTATAGGCATTTTGCAATACAAACATGCAAAACCATGCAATAAATAACCTGTAAGAATGTGACAGAGAACAGCCTTACGCACAACAAAGACAGGCAAACAAAAAGAAAGACCGATGCGAAAACTTCCGCATCGGCCTCCCAAGTCTATTTGTCTGTTGTTCTAACTATGTGTCATGCAGTGATTACTTCACAACGACAGTAGCACGACGGTTGTAAGAAACCGGTGACAGAGTGTTTACACCACCTGCGGCAACAACTTCGATATTGTCGCGGTTAACACCCATCTTAACCAGCTCGTTGGCAACAGTCTCCGCACGCTTCTGGCTGAGCTTCTTGTTGAAGTTTGCGCTACCGGTCTTGCTGTCGGCATAACCTGTAACAACAATCTTAGAGTTGTTATCCTTAGCAAGTTCAACGAGGTCCTTAACATTCTGCAGATCCTTTCTGGAAGCAATCTTAGACTTACCGATGTTGAAGAATACTGATACCGGAGCAGCGGCGATTTCCTTAACAACCTTGGTCACCTCTGTCGGCTTCTGGTTGGCCAGCATGTTCTTCAGCTTGGCATTTTCAGCCTGAGAGTCGGCGAGCTGTGCGTTAAGAGCATCAATCTGACTCTGAGAGAGAGCCTTCAGTGCCTCTACGTCAGGAGTCTTGTTGAAACGTGTCTTGCCGATATTGTAAGTCAGACCGACCTCAACATTGAACATCTGGTCACGGCTTGCGAGTCCCTTCTTGTTGCCTTCCTTGGCACCTTCGTTAACACCGTCCATGCATGTCTCCCAAATGCCATAGTTCAAATCGAGGTTGATGGCGAAACGGTCGCTAAGACGGAATGTATTCAGAATACCACCGTTCAGGCCCATGGCATAAACATTTGCGCTCATGTTACGGCCTATACCGGCACCTACATAAGGAATGAAGTTCCAAACACGCTTCTCATTGTAGCCATAGAACATATTGCTCAGGTTGAAGAGAGCCTGCTCGCTCAATGTCCAATACTTGTTGGCGTTATCGTCCTTGCCAACAGGTTTTTCCATATCCTCAGCCATAACAGTGCGTCCCCATACGCCATTGAACTTTGTACGAAGACCCAATCCGGGAGTAAACCACTTACCGAGAGCAACAGAGAATCCGAGATTGTTACGGAAACCCTTGAACGGGCTCTTGTCAAGATCCCATCCACGCTCCTGGTTGCTATAGAAAGCTGTTCCCACTACGTTTGCCTGAACAAACCAATTGCTCCAGAATGAATTTGTAGCTACGCTATACTTCATCTCCGGTACGGTTGTCTCAGTGTTCTGGGCCATTGAAACCGCAGAAATGCCGGCAAAAGCCAGCCCCATTAATAACTTTTTCATACCTATACTAAATTATACATTAAACAATATGCACATTTTGTTGTGCAAAAGTAAATAAATATTTTTGAATGACCAATTAAATAACAAGGAAATTCGTTTTCTGATGCAATAAAAATGGCAAAAGCCACCTTTTATATATAATGTATGACAAGTTTTCGAATTTCATAGGACAAATTCCCACTAAAGAAACACTGTCACCATCGTGCGAAATGGCGGTGATGGAGAATCGCAAGCGAGGCTGTGCCAAAATTCGACTCTTCCAACCTGTAGGGACATATTTTGACACACCCTCTTGTTCAAGCTACGCCCCTACCCCAACAACTGCTCAATATCACGTTGCGGCAGGATGCAAATGATGGATTTCCCGTCGGGAGTATAGTTCACATTCGAACACGAAAACAGCTCATTGACAATATTTTCCATCTCGGCATTACCAAGCACCTGCCCCTGCGGAATAGCCGCACTGCGGGCGATGCACAAAGCCAACGACTTGTTAATCTCTTCAAGAGAGGTGCTCCCCGTTTCCACGGCGTCACTCACCATATTGTGCAGCAACGCCACATAATCCAAGCCCTCTATACCGACAGGAATACCGTTGACGGCGAAACTGTTGCCGCCAAGGTCGGTAAGCTCGAATCCCATATTGGCCAGCTCGGGCAAAATCTTGTCAAGCATAACCCTTTCCGACGGGGAGAACTGCGCCACTTCGGGGAACAGAATCCTCTGCGTCTCTGCCGTGCGCGACTGCATACGGGCCAGACAGCGCTCATAGCGTATACGGATATCGGCGCGCTGCTGGTCGATAATCATAAGCCCCGACTTCACCGCCGTCATTATGAAACGTCCCTTATACTGATAGTGGGCCGGTGATTTCTCGGCAATAACATCACTGCCGTATCTGTCACCCGCCGGAGCGTCACCATAAAGCACCTGATTCGCCGGTCCCACAACAGGCACACCGCCATCTTCAGCATCGTCCGAAGACTTGCCGGCAGGTGCCTCTTCCGTATACAACCCGCCGAAAATGACATTGCCCCCGCCGGAAACGCCACCCTTGACATCATCATCAGCCATGGGAGTGCATCCGCCGCCGGTCTCCATATCAAACATATCGGCCTCACGTGGCGGTTCCTTACTGAGTTTCTCGTACATGTCATCGTCCCACCGCATAGATGTCATCTCCTGCCGTGAAGAAGATGTCTGAAAAGGATTGAAAGACGTGTTGTACGTTGGAGAAGGCGGTGCCACATCCTTGGAAGGGTCATAGACAGGTATCTCCGGTTTGCCCTCCGTGTCAAAATCTATCGAGGGTACCTCGCAGAATTTTCCTATCGAATCCTTGACCGCCGCAGTGATAATCTGCCAAATGGCCTGCTCGTTCTCAAACTTGATTTCCGTCTTTGTGGGATGTATATTGACGTCGATATCGGCAGGGTTTACGTCAAGATAAATAAAGTACGACACCTGCGTGCCTACGGGTATGAGCCTGTCGAAAGCATTCATCACAGCCTTGTGGAAATAAGGGTGCTTCATGTAACGGCCGTTAACAAAAAAGTATTCATGGGCACCCTTCTTGCGGGCCGTCTCCGGTTTGCCCACATAGCCGTTGATGCGGCACATCGCCGTATCAACACTTACAGGCAGTATGCCGTGGCCGAAACGTTTGCCGAAGACGTCGATTATTCTCTGGCGCAGACTGCCGGCACGCAGATTGAGCATTTCGGTGCCATTACTTTGCAGAGAGAAACTGATGTCAGGATATACCAGCACGATACGCTCGAAAGCCGTCATTATGTTGTTCAGTTCCGTTGCGTTGGTCTTGAGGAACTTTCGCCGTGCGGGGACATTGAAAAAAATGTTCTCAACAACAAAATTACATCCCACGGGGCACGATACCGGTTCCTGCCCCGTCACCTTCGAGCCGGAGATGGATATATGCGTGCCCACTTCGTCACCCTCCATCCGCGTCTTCAGCTCAACCTGTGCCACGGCCGCGATAGAGGCAAGAGCCTCGCCGCGGAATCCCATGGTGTGCAGGGCAAACAAGTCGTCGGCCTTGCGTATCTTCGACGTGGCATGACGCTCGAACGCCAGACGGGCATCTGTCTCCGACATGCCCTTGCCATCGTCGATAACCTGAATCGACGTACGTCCGGCATCCACCACAAACACACGTATGGTGTGTGCCCCTGCATCGATGGCATTCTCCACAAGTTCCTTAATGACCGATGCCGGACGCTGTATCACCTCGCCGGCAGCTATCTGGTTAGCCACCGCATCCGGCAGCAGTTGTATAACATCACTCATTGTAGAATCTCCTTTTTATCTCATATAAACCAATCGCCCGTCAGCAGACAGTACATCAACAGCAACATAGCCACTATCAGCACTATCAGTACGGCATAGCTCCTTCTGCCGCCACGCTCCCCATTGCGGCGCAGATGGCGGCCACTGCCGGTGAACGCCCCGCGCAACCTGTCACGGTGCGGCTCTTCGACCGGCTGCATGCCGAGTTCGCGACGGGCACGCTCCTCCATGGCTTTCAACCTTTCCTTGCGCCCGTCGGAATATATCATCACATGATGATAGCCCCGGGGGCGTCTGTTAGTGAATATTCCCATCGGCAACTTTAGGTTCGTCAGCAGTTTCAGTTTTGTCAGCAATTTCAGGCTCGCCGGCAGACGGCTTGTCTCCGCCTTCCGAGGCTACTGTTTCGCCACCATTCCCGAACTTCCGCAGCGGAGCATCACGGCGTTTTTCCTCTTTCAACTCCGTGCCGGCCTTTTTCCCGCGCCAGTTGAATATGTCATCCTTGTCAAGCGGACGTACATAGTCGAACCACGCATAGGTGGGCAGGAACTTCTTGTCGGGAGGTATCTGCGACATGGGATAAAGCGTGCCCTCCGCCTTGGGCATCCAGATACGCTTCATCTTGCGGTTTTCAAGAAACATCTTCAGCTTGCTGGTCTCCGTGTAATTCAGGCCAATGAGCATGCTGTCGCTCTCGTCGATGGGATAATACACTATCTGCACATTGTCATCGGCGTCAGCCTCGTAAATCTCTCCGTTCTTGAAAAAGGCGAACATCTCCCTCGACGCCACCTGATTGAAATGCACCGAGTCGGGCATCTGCTCCACCGAAAGGGCCTGCCCTATGACATGGGCACGGTCGATGGTGGAGTCATGCATGTACACCTTTATCACCTCACCGAGCAGCTGCTGGTTGAGATTCCAGGCGATGGGGTCACGATACATCGTCAGACACGAGTCCTTGCTGTCGAACACCAGCGAGTCGCACACCGCCTGCACATCCGTCCGAAACGCCCTCACGCGGTTGTAGGCGTGCATCTTGCGGTATACCGAGTCGGTATTGATGTTGAACGTGTAAATCTTGAATGTGTCGGCGTGCATATAGAGGGTGTCGCCCTGCGAAAAATCCATGGCCACAGCCCGTTTGGTCGCCATGCCGTAGCCTGTCTGGTCGTTATAGAAACAATAGTCACCCGTGAGTTTGTTACGGTTTACGGTATCGGTGTAAACCACATTGCCGAAAGCCTCGCTCGTGCCGTTCAACTTGTCGTAATAAACGCTGTCGCCGATGATTATCCTGCCACCGTCGCGCACCACCGACCTGCCGAAGAGCTCCGACTTTTCGCTTTTTGTATTATAATATCCGTCTTCGGTGTACACCCGGCTGGTTCCCGACACCACATCCGACGGACCGAGAACATGAGCCGTAGACGTGTTCATGTCGTAGTAAAGCGTGTCTGATGTCAGCACATAGTTCTCGCCTCGCAACTTCACACTGTAATTGAACAGGGCGATTTTCGTACCGGTGTTGTATTCACCCCAATCGGAGGTGAGCACACTGCCGTTGTCAACAAGCTTTCCACCCTCAAAAAAATATCCGATGCCATACAGACGGTCGAAGTTCAGGCTGTCGGTATAAAGTGTCGACTCCTGGTTTTTCAACACAACATTGAAACGCGCCCGGCACATCTGCTCGTTGCCGTCATAATAGGCGTAATCGCTGACAAGCGAAAGTGTGTCGCCCTGAAGCATCTTCACATTATTGAAAGCCTCGAACGAATTGGAAGCCTCGTAGAAATGGGCACTGTCGCAATAAAGTGTGGCACCCTGATGCAGAAACTTCACGTTGCCCACGAGCACCTGCGCAGCCGGCTTGTTGAAGTCAGGGCGACGGTACTTGTCGTAATACAGTTTGTCCGAATTGAGCAGATAGACCCTGTTGTCTTCATATCGCGCCGCGGCCACCTTACCGGTCTTGCCCGCACGTCCCTGTCTGCCCGCAGCCTGCTGGCGCTTGGGGGGCGTCTGCCGTTTTTTCTCGGGCTGTACAGACCAGACCGTACATAGTCCAAACAGGCACAGAATCACCACAAGAATGACTCTATGCCCGCAGAATAAATAATTTGATATGTTTCTAATTGTCATTTAATCCAACCCTGATATTCAAAATCGCAGTTCTTGTACTTGTCGTTGATACGCACGTATGTAGACTTTATCTTGTTGACCACCCAATCGTGCAACACCTCTTCCCTGCGCTTGTTGAGCACCACCTCCTTCATTACCTGGAAGTCCTCGGTTATAGTGGCCTTGTGACCCTCAACGCGATTTTTCAGCTTCACGATGGCACAAACGGTCTTTCCATTGGTGCCTATCATCTCGAACGGAGCCGATATGTCACCCGGCGCCATCTTCTCGACTGCACGTGCCACCTCCGTAGGCAGGTCCTGCATCCTGAACTTCGACGTGCGCGCGCCGTCGATGACGTTGGCCATCAGACCGTAGTTGTTGCGCGTGTCCTTGTCATCGGAAATCACCGACGCACCGGCCTCAAAAGTAAACTTGCCGTCGACAATGTCGGTACGTATTGAGTCAAGACGCTCAAGCGCCTGGGTGACAGCCTCACGCGACACCTGCGGCTTACGCAGTATGTGGCGCACTTTAACCTTGTCACCGCGCTTGTCGATAAGCTGGATGATGTGATAGCCGAATTCCGACTCCACAATCTTTGACACCGTCTTGGGGTCGGTAAGATTGAAAGCCACTGCGGCAAAAGCCGGGTCGAGCATGGCACGGCCGGTATAGTCGAGCTCGCCGCCGCGGCGGGCTGTACCGGGGTCTTCCGAATAAAGGCGTGCAAGAGTGGCAAATGACGACTCTCCCTTGTTCACACGGTCGGTATATTCGCGCAGCTCGTCCTTGACACGGTTTATCTCCTCCATGTCTATCTTGGGAGTCTGCGTAAGTATCTGCACCTCAACCTCCGTTGCCACAAAAGGCACACTGTCGGCGGGCAGGTCCTTGAAATAGCGGCGCACCTCTGCCGGCGACACGGTTATGTCCTTTACAAGTTCCTCCCTCATCTTCTGCATGGTCTTGCGGTCGCGCAGGGCGTCACGCAATTCGTTGCGCAACTGGCTCATCGACGCTTTCTTGTATTCCTCCAGTTTCTCGCGGGAGCCGGCAAGATTGGTCCAATATTCAAGATACTGCTCAACCTCGGCCGCGACATCCGCATCGGTCACTTCAATACTGTCGATAGCAGCCTGGTGCAGATACAGTTTCTGTACGGCCAGCTGTTCGGGAATCACACAATCGGGGTCACCCGACCATCGCGTGCCCTCCTCTTCGGCCTGTTTTCTCATGGCCTCCACGTCCGACTTCAATATGGCTTCGTCTCCCACTATCCATATAACCTCGTCAACCACGTTCTTACCGCCGGTCACGGCCGTGCTGTCGGCCTGTGGCGCCATGGCCATGGTGTCCGTGCACAGTGCCGTCAGCAGCACAAGCATGCCCGAGCGAATATTGCAAGTTATACCCATCTGACTCAATTATGTTTGTTTACGGTCTTCAATACTTCTGTGTTCACCTCCACGGCATATTTCTTGCGCAGGGCGGCCACCCACTCCTTTTCGAGCATCTCCTGATAGTCGGTGGTTACGAGTCCGCGCACATCGGTGTAGTCCTCAGGACCTTTTTTCAGCACCTTGCCGAAAACGGCATCAATGGGATAGTCTTTCAGCGGCACCACTGCCCCTGCCGAATCTACCTTGAACACCTCACGGTCGATGAGGGCATTGTCACCCTTCTTGAATATACCCTTCTCCACACGTATGCGTATGATGGAGTCGCTGTTGAACGTCTTGCGCAAAGTGGCGGCCCATTCGTCGAAAGGCAGTTTCTTCACGCTGTTCTTCACCGCCTTTACATCGTCCTTGGTCTTTACATGATAAGCCATACCCTTGAAGCGCGGTTCGTCCCACGCATATTTCTTCTTGTTCTTTGCGAAAAAGGCGGCCAAGGCGGCATCGTCCTTGGATGCCTTCTCCCACACCTCGCGGTTGCTTATCTCGTAAAGCAGCAATCCGTCGTGATATTCACGTATCAGATTGCGCAAGTCGCTGTCGACAGCCTGAAGCGAATCGGCACGATGTTTCATGAAGTCTTCTTTCGTCACGTCATCAGCCTCAGCCAGCTTGCCAATCTTGCGGTCGATAATCTGCTCGCGCAGGTTGCGCTGCTCGATAAAACGCATGATATTGGCTTTCAGCGAATCGAACGGCTCCAGTTGCTTGCGCTCGTTCATCAGCACGATATGATAGCCGGCAGGCGACATGAACGGTTCGCTCATCTCTCCCGGCTGCAGGGCATAGGCTTTGTCTTCAAACTCCTTCAGCGTCTGCCCCGGACTTATCCACGGCAGCATACCGCCCGAACGGGCTGAGCCGAAGTCCTGCGACAGTGTTTTGGCCAACTCTGCGAAGTCGGCCCCTGCCTTCAGCGCGCCATAGATGGAGTCGATGCGCTCCTTCGCCTTGTCCATTTCCTCTTGTGGCGCCTTTTGGGACAGGCGCAGGAAGATGTGCGACGGGTGTATCAGTCCGCGCTCGCCTATACCGGCCTTGGTTGTCTCATAGATGTTGAGAGCCTCCTGCTCCACATCGGCATCGGTTATCAGCGTGGGGCGTACCTGCTGGTCACGATACTGCGCAAACTCTTTCTTGAACGATGTCAGCGTATCGAGATGCGCGTCGAGAGCGGCGGCCACTTTCAGTTTGTAGTTGACAAACAGTTCCACATACTCCTCGACGGTCTTCTTGTCTATCACCCCATCGGTATTGTTTTTGTTATAGGAATACTCAAATTCCGAACGCGAAACGGGCTGGCCGTTGATGGTCATCACCGTAGGGTCGTTTTGGGCGCAAGCGAAGCCCGACACCATAAGCATCGCGGCAAGCAGATATGGCTTTTTCATTCTATTTTTCAAAATTGTTGTTATATAAAAATTGTTATATAAACAGAGAAAAGCGTGTGCGGTAGCACTCCGCCCACTTCTCGGAGTCTGCCGCACATGCCTTATACATTTCTCAATTTCAATCGTTGGGACGCGAATAGTTAGGAGCCTCGCTCGTAATCGAGATATCATGAGGATGGCTCTCCATCACACCGGCATTGGTGATGCGGGTGAACTTGGCGTCGTGCAACTTCTCGATAGTGGCAGCGCCGCAATAGCCCATGCCCGAACGCAGGCCTCCCACCATCTGGTAGATAACCTCCTGCACTGTTCCCTTGTAAGGCACGCGGCCGGCGATGCCCTCGGGCACCAGCTTCTTCACCTCGGTGGTGTCACCCTGGAAGTAACGGTCCTTGGAACCGTTCTTCTGCTCCATGGCCTCCAGCGAGCCCATGCCGCGATAGCTCTTGAACTTACGTCCGTTGAAGATGATGGTCTCACCGGGACTTTCCTCCGTACCGGCCACGAGCGAGCCTATCATCACCGAACTTCCGCCCGCGGCGAGAGCCTTGACCACATCGCCAGAATAGCGCAAGCCACCGTCGGCAATCAACGGCACGTCGGTATCACGCAGTGCACTGTAAACATCGTAAACGGCACTCAACTGCGGCACGCCCACACCTGCAACAACACGTGTGGTGCAGATGGAACCCGGACCGATGCCCACCTTCACGGCATCGGCACCGTTTTCTGCCAACAGACGTGCTGCGGCACCCGTGGCCACATTGCCCACCACGATATCCACTCCGGGGAATGACGCCTTGGCCTCAACCAGTTTCTCGATGACATACTTTGAATGTCCGTGAGCGGTGTCTATCACGATGGCGTCGGCACCGGCATCCACAAGTGCCTGCATGCGCACCAGTGTATCGGCCGTAACGCCCACTCCGGCAGCCACGCGCAGACGGCCCTTGCTGTCTTTGCAGGCCATGGGCTTGTCCTTGGCCTTGGTTATGTCCTTATATGTGATAAGTCCAACGAGACGGCCTTCCTTGTCCACCACCGGCAACTTCTCTATCTTGTTCTCCTGCAATATCTGTGCGGCAGCGCTCAGGTCTGTCTGCTGGTCGGTGGTGACGAGATTCTCCTTGGTCATCACATCATCCACTGTCTTGTCAAGATGACGTTCGAAACGCAGGTCGCGGTTGGTGACGATACCCACCAGATGGTTACCCTCGTCCACCACCGGTATTCCACCAATATGATATTCGGCCATCATGGCAAGAGCATCTTTCACTGTCGAACCGCGGCGTATGGTTACAGGATCATAGATCATACCGTTTTCCGCACGCTTCACAATGGCCACCTGACGGGCCTGATCTTCTATCGGCATGCTTTTGTGAATCACACCGATACCTCCTTCACGGGCGATGGCAATGGCCATACGCGACTCTGTGACTGTGTCCATGGCCGCTGTGACGAAAGGTATGTTCAGGTCGATATTGCGAGAGAACTTTGTCCTCAGCTCGACCGTCTTGGGCAACACTTCTGAGTAAGCGGGGATTAACAGGACGTCATCATAGGTTAAGCCGTCCATTACGATTTTATCTGCAATAAAAGATGACATAAAATGATACTTTAAAAATTATTGCGTGCAAATTTAGCACAAAAAATCCACATAAATATCAAATGCCGATATTTTTAATGTAAGTTAACGTGAAAAAACGTCATGGCGGCCCCACTGCATCCGACAGAGAAAAAACGGCCGGGAATGGGGCCGGTGACATTTTATGTTCACTTGGTTGCGGTAGAACTTTCCCGGCCATCCATATCCCTCTGAATCTCCGCTATCGGCAACTGACGGTCGATGACTTGGTTGAACGATATTATGGTTTCGCTGCGCGACAGTCCCAGCGGCTGCAACTTGTCGTGTATTATGTTGAGCAGATGATGGTTGTTGACGGCATAAATCTTGATGAACATGTCAAAATCACCTGTGGTATAATGACATTCCACCACCTCGGGTATTTTCTTCAGTTCTTCCACCACCGAGTCGAATGTCTCGGGGTGTTTCAGGTTAAGCCCTATGAAAGCACACGTCTCATAACCTATCTTCTCGGAATCTATCACATAGTAAGAACCTTTCAGTATTCCGAGATTCGTCAGCTTCTGAATCCTCTGATGGATGGCGGCACCGCTGACGTTGCACGCACGCGCCACCTCAAGGAAGGGTATTCGGGCATCTCCTGCTATAAGTCGCAGAATCTGCTTGTCAAGTTTATCCAATTTCTGATATACCATTGTTTTGCATTTTTATGGCGCAAAGGTATAACAAAAAATCGATTGGCGCAATAAATATGTAAGCAATATTCGGACTTTTATGACAAATCATAAATTTCACCGACATCATTTGTCCTTATTGTCAGCAAAATACACCACATTGAGCACGTCGGCATCGCGCAAAGCCTGCTTCACATCGTTGACAATCCTCATCGGCGTGTCTTTGTCGGCCTTGATGCAGACGGTCATCGCAGCCGCGTCTTCGGGAGCCATCTGCGAACGTTCCTCAGTCAGGTAACCAGCAATGTCGCCCACCTCCACCAGCTTGTCATTCATCTGTATGCACATGGCGGCGGCACTGTCGGCATGGGCAGGCACAGCAGCATTGGCGGCAGGCGTAACCGGACGGCCTATATGTATGTAGATGACAGTCGACTTCTTGGCGAGCCGCTCCAGTTCCTTGCCGTGAGGCACCTGATATTCCACTTTCATCTGCACCTCACGCATGTTGGTGACAATCATAAAGAAAAACAGCACGGTGAATATCAAGTCGGGCATCGACGACATGTTGAGTCCCGGCATGCGGTGCTTCCTGCGGCGTATGAACATACTCATGGCCGTTCCTCCTTTCCGTCAGTTTCAGACAGGTTTTCGGAAATACGTTGCGGGTAATACAGCAGAATGGCATCGCGCTCATCGGGGGTACATTCGGCATAAGGATGTCCGAAACGGCTGCGTGACAGACGGTCACGCAACGATAGATAGGCCAGTGCTATGGTGTTCTGGACATTGAAGTAAGCGTCGTAACCGGCAGCAGGGTCCACCTCTATGGCAATAACGTGGCGGTCGGTCACGGCACATTGCCCCAGTCCGGGAATGTTACGGAGATGTCTCTCCGGCATCTGCGGGTCATCGGTCTTGTTGTCCACAAAGTTCTCCACCATCGTCTTCAGCTCACCGGCGGCCACCTCCCGTCCCTGACAAACGATGCGGTTGTCTGCCCCGATGGAGACATTCAGCACATTGCGCGGCTTCACCGACGGCTCCACCTGTTGCATCTGCTCTTCGGGCTTGGGCGGCAGCCGGTGACGGAGCCCCTTGTCAACATCTATTGATGTGGTGACAAGAAAGAATATCAGCAACATGAACGAGATGTCGGAGGTGGATGTGGTGTTAAGTGCCGGAACACGATGACGATTGCGGTTCTTGAACATAAGCTAAGCCTTTCGTTTGTTATCACCGTTGATTCTGCGGTTGAGTCCCGACATGCCGAAGAAGACGGCGGCAACGGCGATGGTGCCGAGTATGAACGATGTGTTGATGAACATGTCGGTAAGTTTCAGCCAAAACACCGACGTGAAATATCTGCCGTTAATAGTCAGAGGTTCGGAGGAACCGAACAGAAAGGTGAGCAGAAGGGTTGCCACGAGCAGGCCGCCAACGCCCAACGCTATGCGCATGGTGGGTATTCCGTTCGACAGACGGTCATCGCTGGCATGTACGCGTATACCGTGAATGACCGACACTGCGGTGACAACAACGGCTACAATAAACAGGACATAAGAAAACCACAGCACGGCATCGGTGAGCAACGGGGCGTTGAAGCGCGGGTCATCATCGAAGGGCATGTCGAAGCCCACGAGAAAGAATGCCCCGAAAAGCAACACCGCCACAACGACGAGCACTGCCAGCACGCGGCCCGAAGCCTTGTCTGACGGCAACTGCCGCACATCACTTTTCCCGAGTCGTATCTTCATCGTGTGTTAGCTTGAATTTCATTATCATGTCGAGCACGGCGATGGACGATTCCTCCATCTGCGACGTAAGGTGTTCTATCTTCGATATGATGTAGTTGTAGAACAACTGCAGGATGAGTGCCACGATGATACCGAAGATGGTGGTTATCAGTGCCACCTTCATACCCGAGGCCACAATGGTGGCACTGATGTCGCCGGCCATGCGTATCTGGTCGAAAGCCATCACCATACCTATCACCGTGCCGAGGAATCCCAACGACGGGGCTATGGAGATGAACAGCGTTATCCATGAGCATCCGCGCTCAAGATTGGCGGCCTGCACCGAACCGTATGAAACGATGGAACGTTCTATGTTGTCTATCGACTCGGTGATGCGCAGCAGACCCTGATAGCAGATGGAGGCCACAGGACCGCGCGTCTCGCGGCAGATGTCCTTGGCGCCCTCGATATCGCCGGCTGCAATGCGGGCATCGAGGTCATCCATAAATTTCTTGGCGTTTATCTCCGACAGGGTGAGATAGATGATGCGTTCTATGCAGAACGCCAGGCCGAGCACAAGGGCTATGGCCACGAGCGACATGAAGCCGGCCGTACCTTCTATAAACTTTGTTTTGAGCACATTGTGGAAACCGCCTTCCCCTTCGGGCACGGCTTCGTCTTCCCCTCCGGCGGCTTCGGCCAAGGCTGCGGAGCTAATGGCAGAATCTGCCGGAACCGCCGTTGTCTGACTGTCGGTGGCGTGTGTTATGATTTCGGTGGAATCTTTTGAGACTTTGTCTTGCGCCATAACCGTATGGCCGCACAACAGTAAAACACTAATTGCCAAAAGTGCAATTACTTTCTTCATCCTGTACAAGGGTATATTTATGGTTATACTTCGGCTCTGAAAAAAACCTTGCGGAGAGAGGGGGATTCGAACCCCCGATACGCTTTTGACGTATACACGCTTTCCAGGCGTGCCTCTTCAGCCACTCGAGCACCTCTCCCTGCGTTTGCGGTTGCAAAATTATCGTTTTTCTGCCGAAATATGTCATATCCGCCGCAATTTTATATTTCTTTAACCCGACGGGTATAGTCTGTAGGGATTTATTATCTACCTTTGCAGAGAATTTAGATTTAATCCTCCGCATATACACGTCAAAAGTGCTGATGGAGACTTTACCATCACTATAAAAGACAGAATAGTTGAAGGACGCGCCAAATCAAAATCCATTCAACTTATAAACCAATTTTTGGATGAACACGAAGCAGAAGTCATGGTAATGGCGTTACACGGGTCATGTAACGGTGTTACTTGAGCCACGTAACATCGTTACGTGGGCCGTGTAACGTCGTTACATGACCCGTGTAACGCCATTACTTTGCCAATGTAACACATAATGAACAAATGTACGACACGCAAAACTGTTCTGGATATTCCCGGCAACAATATATTTCATTAACGTAAGATATCATAAACAATCCAAAACACCAATTGCCGGCAATAACATTATGAGTAACTTTGTCCCACAAATATGATACGTAAACAAGTTTTTTCCAACTAAATGATTATCACAGCTATGAGACAAAGATTTTTTTTCATTCTCGCATTATTGATGATGCTGACAAATACCACAACGGCAGACGCCTGCACCGGCATTACACTTCGAAGCGCCGACGGCCGGACCGTTGTCGCACGGACAATAGAATGGGGAGGCAGCAACCTGAAAAGCAGTTATGTGGTTGTGCCGCGCGGACACACACACGGTTCGTACATCAACGGCAAAAAAGAAGGGATGAGATTCAAGGCACGCTACGGATATGTGGGGCTGGCCGTGGAAGCAGAAGAGAATGTCACCGAAGGACTCAACGAGGCCGGGTTATCGGCCGGTCTGTTCTATTTTCCGCGTTACGGACAATATGAGAAATACAGTCCGGCAAACAAGCCGACAACCATCGGCGACCTGCAGGTCGTGTCGTGGATATTAGGCTGTTTCAGGACTATAGACGAAGTGAAGGAAGGTATAAGGAAAATACACATCACCATATCCGATCCACGTTCATCGACGGTACACTGGCGGATAGCCGAGCCATCGGGACGTCAGGTTGTACTGGAAATTGTTGACGGCAAAGTAAATTTCTACGAGAACACCATCGGGGTTCTCACAAACTCACCCGGTTTTGAATGGCATCTGACCAATCTCAACAACTACATCAATCTGTATGCCGGCACAGAAGAGCCTCGCAATTTTGGCGGAATCACGATGACATCATTCGGCGCAAGCAGCAGGCTGATAGGATTGCCCGGCGACGCCACCCCGCCGTCACGCTTTGTAAGGGCAGCCTTCTACAAAGCCACGGCACCACAGAAAGCCACGGCCACGGAAAGCGTGATGCAATGTTTTCAGATACTGAACAACTTTGACATTCCGGTAGGCATTGAATATGAGAAGGATAAAATTCCATCGGATATCCCCAGTGCCACACAATGGACGGTGGCCACCGACATGAGCGGCCGGAAAATATATTATCGTACGATGTACAACAGCGCCATACGGTGTATCGATCTGAATTCGATTGACTTCGAAAAGGTGATATATCAGTCGGCTCCGCTTGACACGGTAAAGACACAGCCGGTAACCGTTGTCAAAGTGAAATGAGCGTTACGCTACACAAGTTTGTTACACATGGCAAAGCGACAGCATTATCTCCTGTCCAGCAATATGATGTTGGCACTACGGTTGCTCATATCCGGCATCGTCCGGCCTACACCGGCACCGATATACGTCGGGTCGCAAACGACGAAACGGCGGCCCGACAGCATTATATAATCACCTGGCACGTCTTCTGCAAAGCAGACTGCCGTGGCCAGGTGGCCGGGATAGTAAACCAATATGACATCCAGCCCGAGCAAGTCGCGCACCAAACGGGAGAAGAGTATCGAACGGTCCTCACAGTCACAATAAGGATAATACAGCGTCTCTTCGGCGAAGAAGGCACGGTCGCCTCCCCACACCTTATCGTCATACTCATACACAAAGGCGGTCTGCACAAAGTTGAGCAGACGCTCGGTCGCCTCCTTCTTTCCCAATCCTTCTATCTTTGATCTAAGTGCAAGGTAAAGGCTGCCCCTGATTTCCTTTTCCATCGGCGTATTGGCATACATGGCCCAACGGGTCATAAAGTTACCGCCGGTTTCGGAAGAAGGATAGGAGTTATAGAAGTCTATCAGATTCTTGTTCACGCTAACCTCCACCTTTAGCTCCGGATAACGCTCTGACTGCAATGTCCTGCCCTTTGTCTTGTCATAAGCCAGCTGTTGTCCATTAGTTATTTGCAGAGACATCCCGCGCTCTTGAGGGAACGAGGCACCGCAGATTTCCATCTGAATCACATCACACTTGAACGGATAAAACCTGTCTCCACCTATATCGAAATAAGCGGTGCCATATATATTATGGTCACTGCCATACAGCAAAAAGACACGGCTGCCGGCAACGCCAAGCCTCATCTTATATCCCGACTGACAGTATATGTATGCCATCAGCAGCGTTGCCTCGTTGGTATCGCCCAAACATGCTCTTGTCATGACATCAAGAACGTTCAGATAGGCCCAATCGCAGAGCTTCAAGCGCAGTCTCAACTCCAGACAGTCGCGTATGGTGTTGTTGTATTCTGCACCAGAGAACCGTTCCCACGCCTTGGCCAACGCCTCACCGTCACATCCGGCCAATTTGAATTTACCGGCCTCATCAAACCTGACTTTACACTCTGTACCATAAAAACTGAACGCCACATATTTCTCTTCCAGCGTAGGCTGTTCCCTTATCGGCGCTACCGGTAGGGGCTGCGGCTCTGGAGACGGGGGCGAAACAACGTTCTCTATCACAACCGGGGTATTGTCTATCGGCTTATCCCTATCCTCCTCCGGCATCACCATGGGCCTCACTTCCTCGTCTTTGGGCTTCGGTATGGCGGGCAGAGTCTTATACTGCTGCCACGCCTGCCTCATAAAATCAGCATATTGCCTGTTTGCCTCGTCACGGAAGTCATCGTACTTCCCTTGTGCCTTACGCTTGAAGTCCTCGTATTGCTTGCGGAATTCATCCGTCTGAGCGTTAGCATTGAACGAACATGCCATTAAGAAGATAAAGATAAGCCGTTTCATAATTCTATAGATTTTATTATTTCAGTTTCAGACTTTGCCAACTGTTTGCCATACTTGACGAAGCCGCCACTGTAGGTGTTTGGCTCTTGCCGTTCACAACTATAGACTGCTGCTTCACATTTGTTATTACAAAATCACTCAGTTCATCCAATGTTATATCCCCCTTTGCCTCCTTCAGCTTCTTAAGAATGAAATAAGTAAACATGCCATGGCTCTTTTCCTTATAAGGATAGGCTGTTTCCTGTCCTGTCGCGGCACTGAAAACCACCATCTTACCTTGAGGTTCGTCCGACTTTGACTTGATGGCCACACCACGGGCGGATGCCAACATACCGGTGCCGCGCAATGCCCCGCTGAAACAGGCATCCAAAAATACGAATACCTTGTTTGCGGGCAATTCACCCAACGATTTGTATAATGTATTCAGCGATATTCCTGTTGACACATCAGAACTGATACCGTCTATCGGCAACAGATATGCCTCGTGCGAATACTCGTCAGGCACGCCATGTCCGGCAAAATATATAATGACATTAGCTTCATTATTATATGCTTCTGAAACTTTCTTTATCCAATTCAGTTCATGCTTGATATTATTAAAGGTGGCATCGGCTCTGTAATGTATGTTTTTTGCAGGAATACCTAATGTTTTCTGACAGTATTCCTTGAAAACATATCCGTCATTATTGGCATAATCCACCTTCTTCTCATTCTGATAGTTTTCATTCGATATGATGACGGCAAAAGTCTTGTCATTGACCATGGAAGAAACAGGGATATCCATATCCACATCCGATTTTCCGGCATTGAGTGCCAGTGTCGATATAGTCTGTTTCCCCTGATTCGCATCCGGCACATTCGGATTGATGGTGATAGGGTCGAAATTGTATTCCACTTGGGCAATATTATAGTTCAACGATGCCTGATTACTGAAAGTATACACCTCACTGTCAGACAGTTTAAACTCACATCTTGCAATTCCTATACCGTCGTTCTGAATAAAATAAGTAGGCTTCTTCACGCAACCGGAAAACTTATTCTTGAAAATCTCGGCCTTTGCTATCGGTACCGGGACAAGCATCTTTCCGCCAATCCTGCTCTCTATCAAAAATGTTTCATGATCGGGGTCATATTTTCCCAAAGTGAAATCATCTTTTATATCATTGGAATACAATCCCAAATATGCTGTCTGCGCTTTCTTTGTCAGTTCTATTATCTTCTGTTGACGTGTTTGTTCATTCACCCTTGCCTGCCATACGGCAGTCTTTTCAAACTCCCCCTTCTTCTGCCACTCGTTGACAAACTGTTCAACATAGGGTTGTGCAAACGCGCTGAAAGTCTGTTCGCCTTTAGTTGCAAAAGACACATCTGTAAAAAGAGCAGGTAGAACCTCCTTGCCGTTTGCGTCATACAGTCCATACAGCTTTCCGTCTTGGGTCACTTTCAGAAAGCCATTGGCAGTGGTGGTTATGTCTTTATAAGCCTCTTTCAATATTATTTTGCCAGAACTGTTCACCACTCCATATTTTCCATTCACTTTGAATATCTGACATGTCCCGTTCAATATGACTGACGATGCTTCCACCGGCTCTTTATATGCATACGGCACTATCTGTTTCAGGTTCTTATCAACCAGTCCATACAAACCGTTCTTTTTAACGGAACAGAGAATACCGCCGTTTCCTTTCAGCGCGCTGAAATCAATCTCTTGATATGGCTGTGGCTGCAAGTATGTATATTGCACCCATTTATAACAATCATTGGGCTTACGGGGTTCTTCACGAATCACGGGCTTTTCTATCCCCTGTTTTAACAAAACGGCTTCTGCTTCTGACCAAAAAGAAGTGAACGAAGTGGGCATAGACCAATTTGCCCAATAGTTCACCATCGGGTCATTACTTTTAGCCTTTTTCTTTGCCTCCTCTTTTTTTCTTCGATCTTCTTTATCTGCAAAATCCTTTGCTATAATATCCCTTTTATTTTCATACCTCTCCAACTCCCTTTCATAAACAGCATGTTCCTTTTCCCATTCATCATGGTCAAGTTTCCACTTGTCATATTCTTTTTTCAAAGTTGGATCCGGCATATACAACTCAATAAAGCTTTCGTATGTTTTATATTCTATGCCGCCAAAAGCTATTACCTTTCCCATCTTATTACAGAAACCGTACTGTTTTTCCGTACCGGTCTGTTTACCTATAAGATACCATCCTCCATTGTCCTTATGATATTCAACGACTGAATATTTCTGTTGCAGTTGCCTTGTTACAGCAACATTCTGACCTTGCACGTTCAATGCCAACAGCCATACAACAAACAAACAAATAATAGTTCTAAATCTGTACATATTGATATTTTATAATGGTTTTAACTCTTTTCTTTCACTCACACATTGAAATACGTTATCTCAACTTCATATTCTCCCATCCGTTTACAACATTATCCGACGGAACAACCGTAGGTGTCTGGCTCTTGCCGTTGCTCACCACTGATTCTTTGGTTACATTGTCTACAATATAACGACCTAGTTCACCGAGGGTTACATCACCTTTGGTCTCCTGCAACTTTTTCAACAGATAATATGTGAACAAGCCATGTCCCTTTTCCTTGTAAGGATAAGCCGTTTCATCACCACTGGCGGCAGAGAACACCACCATATTGCCTTGCGGAGTGGCAGGTTTCGCCTTTATGGCAACACCACGGGCAGCCATCAACGTACCTTCACCACGCTGTGCGCCACTGAAACAGGCATCCAAAAAGACAATAACACTGCGAGCATTCAACGAGTTAAGTTCCTGATATAGTTTGCTTACAGACAAACACAAGTCTGTTTGTGAGCCATCCACATCTACAGGCAATAAATAAGCATTGTGATTTGATTCATTAGGCACACCGTGACCAGCATAGTAAAATATAACATTGATATTTCCCTTGTATGCCTCGGATATCTGTCTGATATCACGCAAGGCCGTCATCATTGTACCATACGTCGCATTGATATAAGAACGGACATTTTTCGTCGGTATACCGAGCGTCTTGCTGCAATACTGTGCAAAAATGGCAGCATCGTTACCGGCATATTCCACCTTAGATACTTTTGAATAAGTTTCATTTCCTATAATCACAGCAAAAGTATTATTGTTTATACCATTACCCGACGGAATATTCTCATCTATCATGTCCGCAACAAAATTTTCTGTTCCCGCTTGTTCCGAATCAAATGTCAATGGCGGCAAATCCAATGCCATATCGGCAGCAACATTGTCATCATAGATTTGAGGTGAAACATATTTTTTCCCATTCAACGTGAACGTACAACTTGCAATATCCAAAATGTCATTCTTAATGCAATATTCCGGAGTTTTTACAGCTTTGTCAAAATTCTCCTTGAATGTCGGAGCTTCACCGACAGGGACCTTGACATAAAAAGGAGATACAAAACCGTCTGCTTTCAATTTATAAACACATTCCTCCGCATCATAATTATCTATCACACATGAGAATTTTTCAGGCTTTGCCTTTTTTATATAGTCAGCACGTGCTTCATTCATCAATCTCTCCAGCTCTTTCTTACGTGCAGCCTCTGTAACACGTGCTTTCCATTGCGCAACTGTCTCATATTCCTTCTTTCTTTGCCATTCCTCGATTTTGGACTTTATCCAAAATGTATACCGATAGGAAAAAGTCTTTTTGATTTCCGGTAAACGCTTTCTTAAGAAATAATCACCATCTCCTAATGGATAACCATCAGTTATGATATGTTGTTCATCTTCACCTAAATTTAATTCATACCTTCCTTTATCTCTTATATATTTGGTTCTGAATTCTTTGGGTAATTCATTATTGGGATAAATCGATGGAGGATATTTTACAAAATGCCCTGTCACACTCTTACTTATAGAACCAAAAATAGCTCCTGAGCCATCGCAGTCGACGGTAATACCATGATCAGGCAATACTACTGTCTCTAATTTAGAATAATAAAAAGCATTATATCCTATTGTATCCACACTATTAGGAATTACAACTTTCTTCAGGGAAGAACAGTTATTAAATGCGTCTCTTTTAATATTACGCACCCCATCCGGCAACACCAACTCTTCAAGTGATTCACACATACAAAAAGCACTTTCCCCAATACATCTAAGTGATGATTTAGGTAAAAATACAACAGCCTTTAAAGAAGAGCATTTATAAAAGGCATATTCTCCAATTGTATTCACACTATTAGGAATAACAACTTTTTTCAATCTATAACAGCTTTCGAACGCATTTTTTCCAATACAGAACATTCCACCGGGCAATTCCAATTCTTCCAGTGATTCACACAGTTCAAAAGCCTTTCTCCCAATAGATTTTATACCATTGGCAAAATCTATTTTTTTCAAACCTTTATTCCATGAAAAAGCTCTGGCTCCAATATATCTAACGGATTTTGGCAAAGAAAGATATTTAAGATTATATCTGTACTTATTCAATTTGTCTAAGATGCCGTCATATCTAATAAATGCTTCTTCACCTATACCCACAACAGAATATGATATTCCCTTATGCTTTACACTTTCCGGTATTTCAACAAATTCTTTCTCTGAGAATTTATTATCTCCTACCTCAACCTCATTCTGACCTATTACTTTATATTTTATACCATCCACAGTAAATGTCTGCGCATTTAACGATATGGCAAAAACAAGAAGCAAACAATTAATTGCAATTCTTCTTATATCCATAGTTTTGTTCCTTTATTTCTTTATATCAATTGTCTCCAACACCATTCTCATATCCTTGTCCTTCACCCTGCAATTAGCCAGCCACTTCTGCAAATCGTCGAACGGCAGTTCGCGCGGCAACGTATCGGCAGACCGGTTGTCCACCGCCTTGCAAAAGGCATTAGGGGAGAAAATGACATATATGATATTCGTCTCCGCCGAGCGGCTGCACGTCATTGTATATTCATCAACAAAAGATGCCTCTGTGCGGGCCGCATGTTTCTCCGAGAAGAACACATACCGGCGGTTCGCCTCCACACGGTATATCCCGGCCGTCTGATTGCGGTATGGCAGCAGGCAATAGGCCTTTTGTTCTGCATCGATGAGATAGACGGCAAGATAGCCGCTCACGGGAGACACGAACGAGAGATAAAGGTCGTCGCCACTGCGGAAGTCGCTGCTCTCAAACTTGTCTTCCGTTCCGTTGCGGAGCACGTGCGCCTTGATGTCTATCTGCGCCGAGACTATTTCGCGCGCCCTACCCCGCACCGACACTTTGATGACGAGCATGCCCTGCTCGTATAATGGCGCATAACTTGGTTCTCCGATTGTCTCAATCCACTCGCCCTTCACCTCACTGCCGCCAATGGACAAGAAATCGGTAGAAGACTTGCCGCCACTGTTTTCCACACGCGTGGCGTTGGTCTGCGACACTATGGTGCCGAAAGCATCGGCAAGCGCCTGTATCTTCGCGCGGTCGAGAGCCGTACGCTTGGCATCCTCGAGCGTGACGTTCTCCGGTACATGGTACGTATATTCGCCACTCACCGTCTTTATCTTTTGCGAAAAGACAGGGAGAGAAAGCGCAAGGAACAGAAACAAAAGAACGTGCTTCATACTGCCAAACAAAATCCACGCATAAATAAAAAGACATAGAGAGACTACCATCCCAGCAGTTCGTCCAACTTCTTCTGCAGGTCCTCGCCCTTCTTTTCCAAATCCCCACGCACGGCTTTCTTCGCCGCGGCCTTTGTCATGGCACCGTTGTAGGCTATACGCACAAGCACCTCCTTGTTCTTGTTCTGTTTCGTGCGGTACACCTCCATCACGGTAATCGTGCGGCCTATGCTCTGCGATATGAGATTCTTTGCTGCCATTACGCTCTGCGTAACCGATGCGGCATCTTCCGCCGCCAACTGCTTGTTTGACACCGTGTTTTCAACCAGTGCCGTTATCTCCGTCTGAATCTGTCCTGCAAGATTCTGCTTGGCCAGTTCGAGAGCCTGCATCTTGGCCGCGTCATAATTCTCACCTATACTCATAGCCTCACCCATAAGGTACTTGGGATACATGTCATCGTCATATTCCATCTGCATCATGTAGGACTTGTCGAGCTGTTTCGCCAAAGGCAATGCGCCGGGAGCTGTCATCCAGCCCTCCTTCTCCAACTTCTTGGCTTCTTTGCGGGCAGCCTTCGTTGCTTTTTCATTAAGTTCCGACTTCGAAGCCTTGACTGTTGCCTTGCGTTCTTTCAGTTGTTCCTGTGACAGTTGTGCCGATGCTGCGGTAAACATACCGGCCAGCATAATAGTAAGAAAACATTTCACCACTTTCATATTAATATATACATTATCCAATATGTCCGCAGCTCCCGAACCGGACGGTTCTTCTTGATTTGATATTCAGGCCATATAACAAAAAAGCGCGGGAACTGCACCTGTCACTTATCCCACGTTCATGGCCTTCGCATTGCCTTCGCTCAAGGATAAGCAACGCAGAGGCCCACGCCGATATGTATATATAATCCGTAACGTGTGCCCATATTTACATACGGACACACCAAGGATTGCATATAGCACACCCATGAACATCTACTGTTGCATTATCGTGTGAGCTGTTTTTGAAGTTGCGAAGTTCTGAACGTCACAGATAAAACGTCAAGTAAACGTCTTTTTCTATATATAGCACATTCCCACCCCCTTCCGCCTCTGCTTATAGGAAAACCGAGGTATCGGCGACGGGTTTGCGGTGGCAAATATACCGAAAAAGATTTAAGTAAACAAAATATATTATAACAGACATTACCACTCTTAACATTATTTAAATCACTCAAAATATAACCCGCGGGTTATTTATTATAGTGTATGGTACTCTGGTTTTGCCCATGTAACATAATGAAACATAATGCAAAAAGAGTTCTCCATCTACTACAAAAATCTGTTAATATATCGAAAACACTGCAGATTCCGTATGGAATTTGCAGAATAAATTCCCTTTTAGCGGGAATTTATTGTTAACTTTGCATCGAATAAAATGCTGAAAGCATGATTATAGTTGAAATATTGGACGATGACCTGCGTGAACTCATATTATATGGAATTAACTCAGGAAAATATAAAAGAATCGCTCGCGACAAGAAATTTGTAAAGAAACTAACGGATATCTACAATCTGATGTGTTCTGTGGAGCATGTTTCCAAACTAAGGGATTAAAGTTTTCTTCACTACGAGCAACTGAGACACATATCCTTAAGTTCGGTGCGGATTTTCAACAATAGAGTTGAGCGGCTGCTGTTCCGAGAAACAGAAACAGGATTGGAAATAACGTTAATAAAATTAAATGATGACCACTATGGCAACAAGAAATGAAAGCAAGACCCCCTGGACGGCAACCCATCCGGGTACCATTCTGAGGTACGAATTGGAAGACAGAGAGATCTCCCAAAAGGACTTTGCCATCATGATTGGCATGCAAAAGTCTCATCTGAATGAGCTTATAAAAGGCAAGAGACCCATAACAAAACCCATTGCAGACAAGATTGAGGAGGTTCTCGGTATATCTGCAGTATCATTGGTCAACATGCAGACCCAGTATGAATATGACATGAAGGTGATAGAGCAGAGAGGCATTGAAGAGCTTGAAGCGCAAAATGCCCTCATCCTATACAACGAAATCTTTGATGTCAAGACCTTGTTCAAGCGTATTAGTAAAGAACAGACCACCGCCGTACAACAGATACAGTATATTGTCGGAACACTCCGCCTGCCACAACCGGCCGAACTGAAGCAGGAAACATCAGGTATGTTCAGGAAATCGGCAAAGACAGGTCAAGACCCTCGAATGTTGATGACATGGAAATTGTTGGCTGAATTAAAAGCCAAGGAACAAAAAGTCGCCCGACCATTCAACAAGGAACGGAAGGATGAGGTGGTAACTGCATTGGCAAGAGCCTTGCACGACAACCACACCACAGAGAATACCGTCAAAGAAATATTGTTTGATGAAGGAATAGCCTTCTGTATAGTGGAAAAGGTAGATAATACTTCCGTTGATGGTTATTCTTATATAGAAGATGGCACACCTTATATAATATTGACAAGGAGGTACGACCGCATAGACAACTTCGCTTTTGCACTGATGCATGAGGTCGGGCATATATATCTACATTATCTCGACGGTAGGAGAAACGACTGTAAGCTCAGCATACCGGATTATGACAATGAGAGTACAGAAGAAAAAGAAGCCAATGCTTTTGCCGCCAACGCCCTCATACCTAACGAAGAATGGAAAAACGCCCCGAAAGTAAGGGTAAATCCAACCATAATCCAACGCAAATATACCCAATGGGCAATAAAGAAAGGTCTGAACAAGTGGATTGTATTAGGCCGAATATCATACGAGACAGGAATGTACAAGTTCCGTTCTGACGAAAGCAGAAGAATAGGCTGTTGAACCAATACATGAAATTTAAGCATCAGTTCTATTATCAGTATGATGCTGAGGGTGTATCAAAATGCAAAGGAAACAACTTATAACCATTTTGATACACCCTCACTTTCTTTCATGTCCTTGTATTAAAAACACAATCTTTCACCGCATTTTCCAAACCCCGTCACGCTCCACCATCGGCACAACGATTTCTTCGCGCGCGCTGTCGCCGAAGCACAACAAGAGATAGACAAGCGTGTTGCCGGATAGGGAGTCGGTTCTGGCACGCAGCACCTCCACGCCGCTCATGCCCTGATGCTCCTTCTGCTGTACGGCAGCGAACATCTTGGCGTTGGTAACCAACTGCTCACGATAACCGTCGGGGATGGAGTCAGGCACGTTCAGGCCGGCCACATAGTCGGCATAGCGTCCGGAAACAAGATGGTCGTAGTAGGTCTTTGCCGCACGTGAAGCCAGTTCTTCAGGTGTCGGCCCGGGCTTGGAGCACGCCGCAAAAAGCAGCAGCGCAAGCACCGGTCCGAACATGATTCTGACACCATGGCGAAAACCGCCCTCCATGGCACCCATACAAAAACTCCGCATCACTTCTGACGTATGAAGATGTTGATGGGCGAACCGGTAAGCGTCCAGTTCTCGCGTATCTTGTTCTCGAGGAAACGGCGGTAAGGCTCTTTCACGTACTGTGGCAGGTTGGCATAGAACACAAACGACGGTATCTGGGTGTTGGGCAGCTGCGTGCAATACTTTATCTTGATATACTTGCCCTTGATTGATGGTGGCGGATAAGCCTCTATCAGCGGCAGCATCACTTCGTTGAGCTTCGATGTGCCAATCTTGGCCTTGCGGTTAAGATATACCTCCTTTGCCGTTTCGAGCACACGGAAGATGCGCTGCTTGGTGAGTGCAGAAGCGAAGATGATGGGGAAATCGACAAACGGAGCCATGCGGTTGCGGATGGCCGCCTCGAATGTGTCTATCACTTTCTGCGTCTTGTCCTCCACAAGATCCCACTTGTTGACAACAACGACAAGCGACTTGTTGTTCTTCTGTATCAACTGGAATATGTTCATGTCCTGAGCCTCTATACCACGCGTGGCGTCAATCATGAGCACACAGACGTCGCTGTTCTCTATGGCACGGATGGAACGCATCACGCTGTAGAACTCCAAATCTTCCGTCACCTTGTTCTTGCGGCGTATTCCGGCCGTATCGACGAGGTAGAAATCGAATCCGAACTTGTCGTAACGTGTGTAGATGCTGTCGCGGGTGGTACCGGCTATTTCTGTGACAATATTACGCTCCTCACCGATGAAGGCGTTGACAATGCTGCTCTTGCCGGCATTGGGACGACCCACGATTGCAAAACGCGGAATACCGTCTTCAAGGAGTTCACCGCCGTCGGCTGGCAACTTTTCGAGCACCATGTCGAGCAGGTCGCCGGTGCCGCTGCCCGTGGCTGCGCTGACACAATACGGGTCGCCCAAACCGAGCGAATAGAACTCGGCAGCATAATACTGGTGTACGTTGTTGTCGGCCTTGTTGGCAACGAGGATGACGGGCAACTTCGAACGGCGCAAAATCTTTGCCACATCGACATCGAGGTCGGTGACGCCCGTGGTGACGTCGACAAGGAAGAGCACCAGTCCGGCCTCTTCGGTGGCTATGATCACCTGCTTGCGTATCTCTTCTTCAAAAATATCGTCGGAGTTGACAACCCATCCTCCTGTATCAACAACGGAAAATTCACGGCCGTTCCACTCACACTTGCCGTACTGGCGGTCGCGGGTGGTGCCGGCTTCGTCGCTCACTATAGCCTGCCGCGACTTGGTGAGGCGATTGAAAAGTGTAGACTTGCCCACATTGGGCCGGCCTACTATAGCTACTAAATTGTTTGCCATAATCTGTGTATGTCTCTTGTTAAGAAATTACTCCGGATTATATCCGAAATTGTCCAGCTCCTTCTGCGAGCTGCGCCAGTCCTTGTCCACCTTCACAAAGACTTCGAGATAGATGCTCTTGCCAAAGAACTTCTCGAGCGCCTTGCGGCTCTCCGTGCTCACCTTCTTCAGCGCCACGCCCTGATGGCCAATGATGATGCCCTTCTGCGAGTCGCGCTCCACATAAATCACGGCACAGATGTGGATGTGGCGGCTGTCTTCCTTAAACTGCTCTACGCAGACCTCCACCGAATAGGGTATCTCCTTGTCGTAGTAGAGCAGTATCTTCTCGCGTATTATCTCGCTCACGAAGAAACGGGCGGGCTTGTCGGTGAGCTGGTCCTTGTCGAAATACGGCGGGCTGTCGGGCAGCAGCTCGCCAATGCGCTTGAGCAGCATGTCGACACCGAACTTGTTCTTGGCCGACAGGGGCAGAATCTCGGCCGAAGGCAACAACCCGTGCCAGCGCTCCACGATGTCGCCCAGTGTCTTCTGGTCGCTTTGGTCTATCTTGTTGATGAGCAGCAAGACCGGCACCTTCATGCCCGCCACCTTGTCGAGGAAATCGCGGTTTTTCTCGGGATCTTCCACAACGTCGGTGACGTAGAGCAGGACATCGGCATCCTGCAATGCCGACTCGGAGAAAGCCAGCATCGACTCCTGCAATTTGTAGTTGGGTTTGAGAACTCCGGGGGTGTCGGAAAACACTATCTGCATATCATCCGTGTTCAGAATACCCATGATGCGGTGGCGCGTGGTCTGGGCCTTGAATGTGGCTATTGAAATGCGCTCGCCGACCAGTTGGTTCATCAGTGTCGACTTGCCAACGTTCGGGTTTCCTACTATGTTTACGAATCCGGCCTTGTGCATAAAACTGTATCTTTGGTTTAATTGACAAAAAAACGCACCTTAATCATAATGTTAGGATGCGTTTCTTTGTATTGTGTATGATTTAACTGTCATTTATTTCGCCGCTGCGCCCGAACCGTCATACGCCCACTTGTAATAGGATGCGCCATGTACGAATCCGGCTCCGAAAGCTGTGAATATAAGATTGTCACCTTTCTTCAGGCGGCTCTCGTTCTCCCAAAGTGCCAGCGGAATGGTGGCGGCACTGGTGTTTCCGAAGTGCTCGATGTTCACCATCACGTGATCCATCGGCAGGTCAAGACGCTTGGCCACGGCCTCGATGATGCGCATGTTGGCCTGATGGGGCACCACAAAAGCGATGTTGTCCTTGTTCAGACCGTTGCGCTCGGCTATGAGCACGCAGTCGTTGCTCATGTTCGTCACGGCATAGCGGAACACCGTGCGGCCTTCCTGATAAAGGTAGTGCAGACGGTGGTCTACTGTGAAATATGACGGAGGACATACAGAGCCACCGGCCTTCAGATGAAGGAACGGCAGCCCCTTGCCATCTGTACGGAAATAGGTGTCGCGCAAACCAAGACCGGGCTCGGTGGTACCTTCCACAAGAACGGCAGCCGCTCCGTCACCGAAGAGTGCACAAGTGCTGCGGTCCTTATAGTCTACCACCGACGACATCTTGTCGGCACCGATAACGATTATCTTCTTATAGCGGCCGCTCTCAATCATGGTGGCTGCCGTATCAAGCGTGTAGAGGAATCCGCAGCAGGCAGCCCACATGTCAAACGCATAGGCGTTTTTCAAGCCCAGCTTGCCAAGTACGATAGAAGCCGTTGACGGGAACTTGTAATCTGCAGTAGAGGTGGTGACGATAAGTGCGTCGATAGTATCAGGGTCTACACCTGTCTTCTGGAGCAACTGCTTTGCAGCCTTGCGCGCCATATACGATGTGCCAAGACCTTCTTCTGTCAGAATACGACGTTCCTTGATGCCGACACGCGTCATAATCCACTCATCGTTGGTATCTACCATCCTCGAAAGCTCCTCGTTGTTGAGGACGTAATCGGGAACGTAGCCGCCGATACCGGTGATTATCGCGTTGATCTTCTCCATTATTCAGCCACTTCTTCCTTTACGATAGCAATTTTACCCCTGTAGTAACCACAGGTCGGGCATACTGTGTGATATACATAGTAAGAGCCGCAGTTTGAGCATACTGCCAATGTGGGGGCTACTGCCTTGTCATGGGTTCTTCTTTTGAGTGTACGAGTCTTCGACTGTCTTCTTTTAGGATGTGCCATAATTCTTTTTTGTTTTTATTCTTTTAAGTCCTTAATCTTAAGCAGCCCGCTCCAACGCGGGTCTATGTCATGTCCCTCCACCCCATCACTGCTTCGGGCAGCTGAATGCTCTTCGAGCATCTGTATCATCGCACGGTTACATTTTCCAGGTGCATGCACGTGCTTGATAGGTATGTTGAGCACAATGAATTCGTATATGAACCATGCCGTGTCCAGAACGCCATCGTCCTCGGGCACGACCACGAGGTCATCTTCTTCGGAGTATTCCTCGCCAAACTTCACCACCAGTGTCTGTTCGGCATCAATGGGTTGCGGCATGTCGTCAAGACATCGGTCGCACTGCACGGTGACTTCGCCGGTGATGTGAAAGTGCAGGTCGAAGTAGCGTTCTGCCGTACGCTGTATCACCAACGCCACATCGGCATGACCGCGCCTCACTTCCGGAGCATCAATGGCCTCGAAGTAGGCGTTGTCAAGACTGAAACTCAACCAGTTGGTGCCATCATTCAGTCCCTTCAAATCTATCTTTAAAGACTCCAAACTACACATTTCGGGGTGCAAAGTTACGAATTATTTTTTATATAAGCCAAACTAATGGCGTTTTTTTGACCTTACACAGTACAAAAGAGAATCAAAAGAGAACAAAATGCTCTCATTGTGAGTGTTATACAGTCACATGAGAGCAAATGGCCTTTCATTCCCCACCATTCTTATCAAGAAATCCGGCTGCCCTGAGCAATATTTCCTTATCCAATGTCACCGTAACATTTTCAGCGAGTTTACGCACTTCGTCTGCGTATTTCCTGCGTTCATCCTCGTCTGTGATGGGGCATTTGCCGCACAGCTCATACAAACTTGACGGGATATTTGTATCTTTACCACTATTAATACTCTTCATGTTTTCAAGTACCATATAGATTTGCCAACGGAACCTTCTCAACCATTTTACAGCATCGTCAATTCCACACTCTCCGGTCTTTTTTATTTGCGGATTGGGGCCGATGTCAGACACAAGTCTCAACTCCGTGCTTCCGTCATCCTTCGCGAGCCACTCAATGGCATATACCCGGCGGCGGGTACCGGTGGTGTCGCCCTCCTCCGGGAATATCCCCAACTGGTAATCTGTTTCAGGATTCTGCCCGAGAATGACTTCCAAAGCCGTAGAGCCTATCTTCATCATCTTTGGCGGAACCATGCTTATCTTTGGCGAATGTGAGAACTCGCGTGTGGCGGCTGCACGATCCTTGCCGAAAGCATCCCGAAGCGTACCGATAACCTCCCGGGCTGTTTCCTTTTCGTCTGACGGGAACTTCATGTAATACACATCCGTATGCGACACCGGCGCTCCCGACTTTTTGACATCCCCATTGACATGGTCTTCAGACACCACGAAACTGTTCATCTTCAACACAGTCTCATACGCCTTCATGATGTTTTCCTGTGAATACGCCGGAGCCGTAGCCATGCCGGCCATGACAAGGGCAACGATTACTGATTTTTTCATAATACTCATTGTTATTTGGTTTAGATATTTGTCTGATTTAAACGTGAGAATGTCTGCAAACTACAACATGACCATGTCAGGAGTACATTCCTTCACTTCGTAATAACCGTCAATGTCTTCCACAAGCATGCAGCACTCCCCTTGCTCGCGACGCTCATTATACTCCGATTCCACCATTTTATTATGGTCGGCAAGTTCGGCCTTTGCCATCATCTCAGTGATGTCTGCATCCGACGGCCGTTCTTCCTGCGTCTGTACATCATCAGTGCCTGCCGGTACCGAAGACGGATGTCGTGATGTTCGCTGGCGGGTGGTGACGGAGACTGCCGGTGAGGCAGCCTCTCTGTCTGCCGGTGTTTCATTGCCGGTGTCCATAGATTGATGCACCGGAACAGGCTTTTGTACATGTGCGGTTGCAGAAACCGGACGCGGGTTACAGCCGGATGCCAAATGAGTGTCTGCGCTGCGGTAGAACATGGCCAACGGCACGATGATTACAACGAGCAGTGCCACCGCCGCCACGGCAAAACGATATCTGCGGAGACATACCGTAAACGTGCTTTCAGGCTTTTGCGGACAAACCGTCCCGCTGTCGAAGCAGGCAAACATCTGCCTGTACGTCTGCCACCGTGACGGTATATGGCGGGCCGTACGGAAGTAGTCGGCCAGCAGCCGTTCCTCGGCCAAAGTGGTGTCTCCGTCCATGAACCGGCTTATCAACCGGCTTATGTCTTGCTCTGATATCTGCTTCTTCATATCTCTATCTGCGTTTATTCAAACTTCTGCAATTCGTCAAACAGGCGCTTTCTGGCTCTGGCAAGCAACGTCCGCACAGACGTCTCCTTTATGCCGAGCAGCGATGCTATCTCATTGGAACTGCGCCGCTCCACCTGGCGCATATACAATATGGCCTGCCATGTTTCGGGAAGCGACTTCAAACGTTCGTCAAGCCACTCTTCGTTGTCTGTGTTTTCAAGTTGTTCCTGAGGCCCCGGCGTTCTGTCATCGACAACCTGCATAATGGAATCGGGCAATTTCACATGCTTATGCCTGAAAGCATTAAGCACCAACCGGCGGGCTATGGTGAAGGCGAGGGGCTCAAGCGGACGGGCAGTGTCAAGTTCTGCGCGCAGCTGCCACAGACGCAGAATCACATCCTGGGCCGTATCTTCGGCATCATCCGCCCCAAGGTCGAAACGCCGCACATACAAGACGAGTCTGCTACGCAGCACTCCGGCCATCCGTTCAAATTCCTTATCTTCCATTTACGATTGCTCTGCATTAACCCAACAACATTTCTGTATGCTGTCTACAATAAGAATACACAACAGATACAGAAATGCAAACAGGCGTTAACACTTTTTAAATGTACGGTAATACATACAGGCATCCCGCTTCATAGCTCAACCCTGAATGTTGTTCCCTTGCCAACCTCGGAGGTTTTCACAAAAATACGCCCATGATGATATTCCTCAACAATGCGCTTGGCAAGCGACAGTCCGAGCCCCCAACCGCGCTTCTTCGTTGTGAAACCGGGCTTGAAAACGTTCTTTATGTCTTTCCGGCGTATACCTTTGCCGTTGTCACTGACCTCCACAACAGTCTTTCCACCTTCCTGAAAGAGTGTCAGCACGATGCAGCCATGACCCTCCATGGCATCGACGGCATTCTTGCAGAGATTCTCCACCACCCACTCAAAAAGCGACGCATTCATGCTCACCATGACGTCGTGGTCGGGAAAATCACGCACAATCTCCACCTTCGATGATGTGCGGCGGTCCATATAATCGATGACATGCCCCAAAATTTCATTCATACTGCACTCAGAAGCCTCCGGCAACGAACCAATCTTCGAGAAACGTTCGGCGATACGCTCAAGGCGTTTCACGTCCTTATCCAACTCCGGTATCAACGTATCATCGGGATAACTCTCCTTCAATATCTCCACCCAAGCCATAAGACTGGATATGGGCGTGCCCAACTGATGGGCCGTTTCCTTCGACAGTCCCACCCACACCTTGTTCTGTTCGGCACGCTTTGATGACAGCAGCGCAAAGATGGCTACAACAACAAATATCAACACCACACCAAGCTGTATATAAGGATATGAAGAAAGACGCTTCAGCATTGTCGACTCATCATAACACACAAGCTGATAATCGCCATTGCCGTCGCCAATGTCCATGCGTATGTACTTGCCCGAACGGAACAGCGAACGTCCCAGCTCCGCCACATAGGCAATACTGTCTGCCGCATTGCCTGCATTTATTTTTATGTTACGGTAATCCATTACGTTACCTCCGGGATCGAGCACAATCACCGGAATGGTATTGTTGCCTTGTATCACATCGAGCACAAGGGTGACGTCGGTATTCTCATCGGCATTGTTAAGGGCGCGCAATGCCTGTGCCCACACCTCCATCTTGTTACGTTCTTCGTCTGAAAGATCGCGCACAAGAACATGCGAAACCAACAAGGATGTGACAGCTATTACCACAGCCACCAACACCAACATAATCTTCACCTGCCTTATCCTGTCAGTCCATTGCATGATACTTATCCACCAACTATAAAACTTAATACAATTAAAACGTTAATCCAACACTCTTATTGTGCAATCGTCTCCAATAATTGAGAATTGAGAGTTGAGAATTGAAAATTATGATTACTCCTGCCGGTGGCTGAGATAAAGGGTATTTTGATTTAA
>ENA-OYXX01000055-OYXX01000055.1-human-gut-metagenome-genome-assembly--contig:-NODE-55-length-48014-cov-11.382035_pt1 | contig 48014 bp, 43 predicted proteins | sample MGYA00243976_ERZ653434 | MGnify/ENA primary metagenome ERZ653434 (study PRJEB26926, sample SAMN06165112) | human gut metagenome | biome: ENVO:00009003; feature: ENVO:2100002; material: ENVO:00002003...
CATACGAGATCTAGTACGGTCTCGGGGGCTCGGAGATGTGTATAAGAGACAGGTTTTAGTTATGTAACTATAAGTTTTAGCCTCATAACTAAAACTTTTAGCCATGTGGCTAAAACTTATAGCTATAGATTTATGACAGCTTCAGAATGTTTTGCAAGTCTTTTCCATATAAATGCGAGCTGGCTGTAAATCAAAAATATTACAAAACCATCACAGATTGCTTTTTGGTACATGGGGCAATCCAGGTGTGATGCTGAGCACATTTTGGGTGTGACTTGGGTGCCACATGGGGTGTGACCTCCGCAATGAGGTCACACCCCGCAGAATCCCTGTGTTTATCGGCGTTTCAAGGGCAGAGGGTGTGACGTGTAGGACGTTTCTTGATTTTCTAAGTATAGCCATAATTAACGTGAGGTATATTGAGAGCAAAGCTCAAACATTTCGGTATTTTTGTACTTTTTTGACAAAAACATTTGCGTAAACGAAAAAATAGTGTAATTTTGCACCGTGATTAAAATGTTGCATAATCCAATGGGAAAACAGCCTAATCCGAAAAATCCACCTAACTTTTCGGATTATAATCCAAAAATTCATACTGATTTTTTGGATTAGATGAAAAAAAGCAGTATCTTTGCAAAGTAAAAAAATAATATATGAACAACGAAATACTGTATATCCTCCTGCCCGACTATGCTGCGCACGAGATTGTATATCTTTCACAGGCTGTCGCCTCCGATGAGTTTGCACTGAAAGAGAATCCAAAATATGTGAATAAGGTTGTTGCCCCGACATTGGAGCCGGTAAAATCCATTGGCGGTTTTCGGACTTTGCCTGATTATTCGTTTGAAACGATGCCCGAAGATTATGCGGTATTAGTGTTGATTGGCGGTTTCGGATGGAACACTCCTGTTGCGGAACAGGTGGTGCCGATAGTCAGGCAAGCCATTGAAAAAGGCAGGATAGTAGGTGCAATATGCAATGGGGCATCGTTTATGGCAAAGAGCGGATTCCTCAATGATGTCAGACATACCGGCAACGGACTGGAGCAACTTCAGCTGTGGGGCGGCGACAACTACACCAATGCACGCAATTATGTCAATGCACAGGCAGTAAGCGACGGGAATATTGTCACAGCAAACGGTTCCGCAACGCTGGAATTTGCCAAAGAGCTTCTTCTGCTCCTCGAAAATGATACCCCGGAACGCATTAATATGTACTACAAGTTTAATAAACTCGGATTCTGTATTATGTTCGGGCAGACGGAGGAAGAAAATGCCGCTACTCATGAAGATTAGGAAATGAGCTTTTGAAGGAAACTATTTGCGGTTTTTCTGTATCTCCTCAAAGTGCAGTTGTCCCCACTCCACAACGTAACTTATTTCTCTGAGGAAACTTTTGGCGATGGGCGTGAGCGAATATTCAACGTGTTGGGGTACTCCTTCATGAAAGGTGCGCACGGTGAGCCCTTCGCTTTCCAGATAGTCGAGTGTTGAGGCAAGCACCTTTTCGGATATATGCGGAATGGTGCGGAACAGGTCGCCAAAACGAATTCCATATTCGTTGCCGTGCAACCTGCCTGCTTCTTCTATGCGCATTAAAATCACCAGTGCCCATTTGCGACTCATCCACTCCAGCACAGGAGCCGCATGGCAATATTCATAGTCGAGTCTGCTGTTCATTTATGTCTTTTTGTAAATGTGGGATTATGATTCTCGTGTGCAAAGTTAGTCATTTTATTTGTATAATCCAATAAAGTTGCGGCAACTTTTTATTGTCACTTACCGGCGGGTAAGGGGCAAATACGGCATGTTGTGCTTTTAGCAGCATGATTATGCTTACCTTTGCACCCGAAAACAATAACGTTAACTTAATATTTATGGTTCCAACATTACATTTCAACGGTCCTGTGTGGAGACCGCCATACGAGTCCACATCACAGTTGTTGCAGGTCACTGCAGGGTGTACATGGCACAGATGCAAGTTCTGCACGTTGTATGGAGAGCAGAAGTTCAGAATGTCGCCAATGGATGAGATTGAGAGCGACTTGAAAGTAATTCGGGAATTTCAGCCCCGTGCCCACCGTGTGTTCCTTACAGGTGCAAATCCGTTTGTTCTCACAGTCAACCGATTAACCGACATTGCCCTGCTTGTAAGAAAGTATATAGGAGACGGGCACCCTACGATAGGATGCTTTGCACGCATAACCGACATCACGAAAAAATCTGTGGATGAGCTGCGCCAGCTTCATCATGTAGGTTTTGACTATCTCACCATTGGAGTGGAGAGCGGCGACAGCGAGACACTCGCAAGAGTGAACAAAGGTTATGATGCCGCCGAGATTGTAGAACAGTGCCAAAAACTGGAAGCGGCTGGCATCCATTACAGTTTTTTCTATCTTGTGGGACTTGCCGGACACGGCAACGGTGAGCGCAACGCGCTACGGACAGCAGATGTATTCAACCGTCTGCATCCTGTGAGCATAGGCATTCTGTCACTTACGCTGTTCCCTGAAAGCCAGTTGTATGATGAGATAAAAGAGGGAAAATTTGTAGAGGCTACAGAGCATGAGCGTTTCGACGAAATGATATGTCTGATAGAGCATTTGCAATGTAAGACTCATATCTTAGGACGTACCGTCAGCAATCCTGTGCCATTTACTGGTGCTCTGCCTGCCGACCGTGAGCTGCTGCTCGCCGATTTGCGTGAAGCAAAGAGCAGGATAAGTGAGGAACGGTTGAAAGAATACCGCGACAGCATCGTGTCGTTGTGAAAAGTAAAACCGGCTAAGGCATCCCTTAGCCGGTTTATTCTTTATTGCAGCGTTACAGCCATGAGCCCCACGACGATGTCGTTGGATAGGGTGCGCAGCGTAAGCGACTGCAGTTTCTTGCGCTTGTCAACAGGCATGATCAGCATCTGGGCGGCACCGCCAGGGATTTCTCTTCCATACACCCCCTGAATGTTGAGGGCTGTACCGAGATCACGGCTGACGGTGGCAGTGCCAAGGCATATCCTGTAAGGACGTGGACTGACAGCACGGAATGCCTTGCCGTCGATGTAATAGTCCTGTTCTATCGGACACCAGTTGTCAGGATTGCGCAGGACGAGCGTGTCGGCAGTGCCGTCGGTGTAGAGTGCCGTGACAATGGCATTGTCAATATGACACTGCATGTGGTTGGTGGAACCAGCCATGAGCAGACAGATGCGGCTGGCACGGGTATTATTCAAAGCAACGGTGATGCTGTCGGGATAGTTGTCCCACAGCGATGTGTAGATGATGTTGCTGCCTTTGGCAGGAGTGCGGAAAGGCACACCTGCAACATTTATCATATCATGCCTCACGGTGGAGCGCAGCACGGAGTCGTTGATTTCCACAGTGAACTGCGGATGGCACCACTCGCCAATGCCCTGAACTGGTATCTGCAGTGTCGTTGTCTGGGGGCGCGGCGACAGATATTCGTTGTTGAATATGTCGGAAACACTGGCATTGAAGTGCCTGCTTATGTCGTGAGTGCGGTATTTGCCGAGAGAACTGTCAGGCTCAGACAGTCCGAGGGAGGCTGCAAGTGCGTCTGCGCTATTTGCCGGCTGTATTTCATACATTGCGGTTGAAGTCGCAGGTTGGGCATTATCTATTACGATGGTCTGTTCCTCATCGCTGTTGCCTTCAGTCTCTATAAACTTTCCGTTGCCAATGTGCTGGCGCACCACAATCTTCAGCCGTTGCGCGAAATTCTGCTTTATCTTCAGCACAATTTTGTCTCCCACCTTATTATATATATAAGAAAGGTATGGGGTGGAAACCGATGCGCTGTCCCAACTGGCAGGAAAGCCCGGTTGGATGACGCATTTACCGTAAAGAGCCTGCGGTTTGATGCCAAACAGACCTTGGATGAGAGTGCGTGCCGATATGCCTATGCAGTCGCCAAAGTCACGGTAGCATTCACCGCGTGCCGCATCATAGTGCGAAATTTGTCCGAAGTTGGCAGGACTCTGCCCTATGTACATCTGGTCCATGATGTTTGCCTTCATCATGGTAAAAGCCTCTTCGTTGCGTCCAGCCTCATAGAAGGCAAATGCCGTGTGCATCACCTCGGCTGCCGCCACATTGTTGATGCTCCATGAATAGGGCAGCCAATTACTGGTGGAGATAGTCTGTCCGTAATGGTTGCCGTCGGCGGTCACGTCGATATGCGGGATATTATGGTTTACATAGTCTGTTGCCTTATAGAACTGCTCGCTGCTGCCTGCTCCGCAGTCAATAGGAGTATAGATTGACCACACTGCCGCGCTCTCATGCCTGCGCTTCAGTCCCATACCGTCCTCGTATTCAGCCCAGTGACCTTTGTCCGCCATCCACAAACGACTGTTCATGGCATTTAGTGTCTTCTCTGCTTCCTTTTTATATTTGGTTCCGTCCTCGCCGATGATTTCAGCAATGCGCGACGCCAGCAGGTTGGCACGATAGTTATATGCCGACGAGTGAGTGACGGCACCGCCATTATAATAAAGTGCGTCGCTTGCCCAGATGCAGCAATAGGCATCATACAGCCCGTCATCGCCAGAGTCGTAGTTGCGCTTCTCCCATGCGAGGTGCAGGGTGAGCGTGTTCCACATCTTGCGCAGATAAGTGGTGTCAGCATCATATTGGAAATGCCACAGCAGCTCGTCGATGTAGTTCAGGTTCATGTCATAGTGGTGCATCTGATTGTTGCGCTCCGGGTTGCGGCATATATATCCGTTGCTGTACATCTGTGTGCCCCAACGCTTCTCAGCCCTTGCCATGTTCAGTTTCTTGTCCTGTGTGGGGTGAGGGATGGTTGGCTCCACATCTGTCACCTGGCTTTTGGCGTATGCGTCGAAATGTTTTATAGCACGGTCGTTCCATCCAAGGACATCGCCGAGGTATCCTGCACGCCAGCCTGCCAAGGGCATACGCCATCCCACACAACCGTGAAGCCATGTCTGTCCGTCCCAATCACCGTCGGCAGCCATTACGAGCGCACTGCCAAGGGTATTGATGTATTTGTCGGGAGTGTTGAATGTTATTCTTGCAGCCATCGCCCTGTTGCGTGCCACAGTGGCATCGAAACGTGCCTTTAACGATTCTTGTGTATCAGCGCTTATTGAGTCAAGGTCTATCCCGAAGTATGTGTTCCCGTTTGTTTTGAGCGCAAATGATGCAGTGCTTAGATTCTCTTCTGTCTGCGACGGTTCAAACACTCCCTTGGGGTCGGCTCCGATGTCACCGTTGCGCGACAATTTCGGTTTGAATATATTGCAAACCTTTGCTGTCAGAATAGGAGCAGTATCAAATCCCTTGGCATAAAACTGCCATATACCAGCTTCGCTGTCAACTGTGGCTACCACATCAATCCTAATCTCGCCTCCTTTCCAGCGCTTGTCCTTTAGAATGTAGCTCCGTATGCCGTCCTCATAAAGGCAACGGCACCACTCCGCAGAGTCTGTCTGCAGAGTGATGCCATTGGCAGTGATATAGAATCTTATGTTTCTGTGATGTCCTTTTTTAGCTACGGCAAACACAGGGCGGTCGCTTGTCTCTATACGGTAATCGGTATAGCCGCCGTAAAGGGCACGTGTGAATCTGTTGGTGCCGTTCTCACACACAAACGCCCTACCTTCGGGATGATACTGCAGTTTGCGGGGAGTGCTTCCGGTTGTGTTGTATGTGTAGGACTCTATATAGTCGCCTATCTTTTTGTTTTGTGACTTACACGGCATTGTGCCGCATGCCAGCAACAGCAGTATGGCTATATGTACTGTTCTCATCATGCCCACTGTTATGTATCCTATCTTGTGGAAATAACTCTCAGCACCTTACCTGCCTTGTTGAACTTCACAATCTGTCCAAGGTCGGTGTAAATCCAATCCTCAGCACCTGTTGAGGAGGCTGCTGTACGGTTGGGTTCGCCCTTTGCCAGACGTACCTCTTCCTTGGTGTATCCCACGCCGACTTTGCCTTGCTGTATCCGTGCGCGGTGTGCCTTCGGGATGTTACTCATGCTTTTGCCGTTACCAAAGAGATAAGGATAATAGTCTTCTTTTATTCCGTCTATGTCGCCGATAACATTCTCGTTGACAAAAGTCACCATTTTTGTGAACACAGCTCCTGAGGTTAGGCTCTTCAGTGTCAGCTTGCAGTAGTTGCTGTTGCTTGTAGGCTGTACTTTTTCTATCTTGAATGAGCTGAGACGTGCTATAGTCACCTTCTTGCCTTCTGCATTTTCCATCTTGGTAAGATATTTTGTGTAAACATCTCTACCTATATATTTTGCATACTGACTGCTTGCTATCTCGTTAGCATCAATAAGCTCAAACGAACCATAGAATGTAAATTTTGCATTGTCCATTATGAATTCGTTGTCGCGCATTCCGCTGTTTGTCTTGCTCATTGCCACATTCTGGAAGAATTCATTGCCTTGCTTGTCGGCTACGATAATCTTAACTGGGAAACTGCGTGAGCCTACACCCACTGCCACCACTTTCACTTCCTCGTTCTTTGGCACGTTCACTTCCTTGAATCCGTCGCCATCCTGCTCTGTGTCCACACGGTATAGCGTGGTTTTGGTGTAGAGAGTTTTGCCTATAAGCAGCGAGCGGGCAATGTCAACATCGCCGAGATATGCCAGTGTTGGCACGCCGAGCTTGCCGTAGCAATAGTCGTCGAATGTACCATTGGGTATTTGGTAATAGTATTTCTTGTTGTCGTCCTGACAAAGGAAGTTTATCCGTGAGTGATTGTCATCGGTCTCACTGTGACCCTGATATACCATTATTTTATAGCGCAGGCGGTTGCTGCTCACTTCCTTGTCGGTAGCAGCATCACAAAAAGTGTTTACCACCATGTCATACTTCTCTGGCAATACCATGAACTTCATGCCTTCCCTCCAGTCGCACAGACTGTAGTACTTGAAGTTCTTGCCAACAAAGTCCTGAGCTTCCTCTTTTTCTTCCTCAGCAGAGGTGCCGTCGCCATTAGTTGCCACTTTGGCAGTCTTTTTCACACCTTTGGTTTTCACGATGTAGGAGTTTTGCGCTTGAAGCGTGAACATGCTTACTGCCATACAGGCAGACAATAGTAATCTTTTCATATTGGGTATGTTTTTTTATTTATTCACATAAATTGTAGGTATATTGCTGTTTGCAAGTTGTATATTTGTCTGCAAAGGTAATACTTTTTTTTGAATATCGTGACAAAATGGCGTGACAAATCGTCATATTTTTGCAAAAAAAATATTTGGCACGCCCTTTGCAACCATAATAAGCAGAAATTTTAAAATAAAAAATGGAAGCGTGTGGCATAATGACAGCCAATGCACCAATCCATTAATTAATAAACAAGTAATAAAGTAAAAATTAAAAAATAAAAAAACTATGGGAAAGATTATTGGAATAGATTTGGGTACAACAAACTCATGTGTTGCCGTGTTCGAGGGAAACGAGCCAGTAGTAATCGCTAACAGCGAGGGTAAGCGCACCACACCTTCTGTGGTTGGCTTTGTGGAGAATGGCGAGCGTAAGGTGGGTGATCCTGCCAAGCGTCAGGCAATCACCAACCCAAAGAACACAGTATATTCAATCAAGCGTTTCATGGGTGAGACATGGGATCAGACTTCAAAAGAAATAGGTCGCGTACCTTACTCAGTGGTTAATGAGGGTGGTTATCCACGTGTTGACATTGATGGTCGCAAGTACACTCCGCAGGAGATTTCAGCCATCGTGTTGCAGAAGATGAAGAAGACTGCCGAGGACTATCTCGGACAGGAAGTGACTGAGGCTGTGATCACAGTGCCTGCATACTTCTCTGACTCTCAGCGTCAGGCAACAAAGGAGGCTGGTCAGATTGCGGGTCTTAACGTTAAGCGTATCGTAAACGAGCCAACAGCCGCAGCTCTTGCCTACGGTGTTGACAAGGCAAACAAGGATATGAAGATTGCCGTGTTCGACCTTGGTGGCGGTACATTCGATATCTCTATCCTTGAGTTCGGCGGCGGTGTGTTCGAGGTACTTTCAACCAACGGTGACACTCACCTTGGTGGTGACGACTTCGACCAGGTAATCATCGACTGGCTCGTACAGGAGTTCAAGAACGACGAGGGTGCCGACCTTACTGCCGACCCAATGGCTATGCAGCGTCTGAAGGAGGCTGCCGAGAAGGCAAAGATTGAGCTGTCAAGCTCTACTTCTACAGAAATCAACTTGCCTTACATCATGCCTGTAGGCGGTGTGCCAAAGCACTTGGTTAAGACTCTCACACGTTCTAAGTTCGAGCAGCTTGCTCACAATCTGATACAGGCTTGTCTTGTGCCTTGCCAGAATGCTATCCGCGACGCAAAGCTCAACACCGCTGATATCGACGAGGTAATCCTCGTAGGTGGTTCAAGCCGTATCCCTGCTGTGCAGACTCTCGTGAAGAATTATTTCGGCAAAGAGCCTTCAAAGGGCGTTAACCCTGATGAGGTTGTGGCTGTGGGTGCTTCTATCCAGGGTGCCATCCTCAATAAAGAAGGCGGTGTGGGCGACATCGTACTGCTCGACGTTACTCCTCTGACTCTCGGTATCGAGACCATGGGCGGTGTGATGACAAAGCTCATCGAGGCAAACACAACCATTCCATGCAAGAAGAGTGAGACATTCTCTACTGCTGCCGACAACCAGACTGAAGTTACCATCCACGTGCTTCAGGGCGAGCGCCCAATGGCTGCGCAGAACAAGTCAATAGGTCAGTTCAACCTTACAGGCATTGCTCCTGCACGCCGCGGTGTTCCACAGATTGAGGTGACATTCGACATCGACGCCAACGGTATCCTCAAGGTGTCTGCCAAGGATAAGGCAACAGGCAAGGAGCAGGCTATCCGCATCGAGGCTTCATCTGGTCTGAGCGAGGACGAGATTAACCGCATGAAGGCTGAGGCTGAGCAGAATGCCGAGAACGACAAGAAGGAGCGTGAGCGCATCGACAAGCTCAATCAGGCTGACTCGATGATCTTCACCACCGAGAACTTCCTCAAGGACAACGGTGACAAGATTCCTGCCGACCAGAAGCCAAACATTGAGCAGGCTCTCCAGCAGCTCAAGGATGCTCACAAGGCTCAGGACATCGCAGCCATCGACACTGCAACAGCTGCTCTCAACAATGTAATGCAGGCTGCCAGCCAGCAGATGTACTCACAGGCTGGTGCAGCACAGCAGCCAGGTCAGGACTTCAATGCCGGCGGTGCTCAGGGTGGCAACACCAACCAGGGCAACGGTAACCAGGGTGACAATATCCAGGATGCTGACTTCGAGGAGGTGAAATAAGCACATAGAGAAATAAGAATACAATATCAAATGGAAAGCGTGTAGCTCAATGAGTTACACGCTTTTCTTGTTTTTGGCCGTACACAATAATATTGCTATCTTTGCGTTATTATTATAAACATCTGTACCTTATTTGTACCTGTAAGAAAAAGTAGATATGATGAGAAGAATAGATATTAAGAACTACAAAATGAATGAATTATGGCAGTAGCAAAGTATAAGATAGTACGGAAATGTCCTGTGTGCGGAGAAGAGTTCTTCGCAAGGACTTTGGAGTCCTGGTATTGTTCACCCAAATGCTCCAAGGTGGCGTGGAAGCGTAAGCATGATGAAGAAAAACGCCAACTTGAACTGGACAAGATTGTAAGCAATATGCCCAAGTCTAAAGAGTATATCAGCATAACGGAAGCGTATGCTATGTTTGGTGCAAGCCGCTCAACCATTTATAGGCTCATCTACATGAAAAAGATTTCCTTCATTGAGCCAGAGAAAGGAATACGACTTGTATGCAAAGGAGAACTAATGAATCTGTTTCCGTTAAGACAGTCTCCGCTTGACACCAAGCCAAGGAAACCAGTTACCATGTACCGCATGGAACCAGAGGATTGCTATACAATAGGTGAGATTTCCAAGAAATTTCATCTGGATGACAGCACCGTGTATGCTCATATACGAAAATACTCAATACCGACCCGGCAAATCGGTAATTATGTGTATGCTCACAAGGAATCAATAGACAAACTTTATAAAGATATAAAACCATTATGAAAAGATTAGATTATACTAAAGTCTCCGTCAAATTAAAGAAAAGTGAGTGGAGAGATGAGTGGTTCATCTATCTTGAAGCTTATCCTGTTTATGAGACGGGAAATGACAAACCCAAACGAGTGCGTGAATATCTCAGGAGGTCTATTACTACCCCTATATGGGATAAACGACGAAGCGAGCGAGCCGTTGCTGGTAGAATAAAGTACAAGCCCAAGCGAGATGACAATGGCGTTATTCAGTGTAAATCCAAGCAAGATATGGAAACTTGCCTTTATGCGGATGGCGTTCGAGTCCTGCGTCAAAAAGAGTACGACAACATGGCTCTCTTTACTGACCAGCAAATGGAAATGGCAGAACAAAGCGAACGCTCAAAATGCAATGTTCTGGAGTATATTGAGAAGTTAATCAAAGAAAGAGAGGAAACTGCGTCAGAATCGATAGTTGTCAACTGGCGCAGATTGCACACACTGTTGTCAATGTTTGCCAAGTGTGACTACATACAGTTCTCGCAGATTGACATGAAGTATATTGAGGCATTCCGTTCCTTCTTGATAAAGGCACCGCAGGGTGGTTCTAAGAAAGGAACTATTTCAAGGAATACGGCATCGACGTACTTCTCTATCTTCAAGGCGGCACTCAAACAAGCTTTCGTGGATGGCTATCTGAATTGTGATATTGCTGCCAAGGCTAAAAATATCATGTTTCAGAGTGCTCGAAGAGAGTATCTGTCACTGGAAGAACTTAATATATTGGCAAAGACTCCGTGTGATGATATACTAAAACGGGCAGCCTTGTTCTCTGCACTGACAGGAATGCGACATAGCGATATTCAAAAGCTTAAATGGTCAGAGGTTGAAGAATACAATGGTGGGTACCGTCTCAATTTCACTCAGCAGAAGACTAAGGGCGTTGAATACATGCCTATATCGCCACAGGCATACAAGCTTTGCGGTGAGCGCAAGAAAGACGGAGAACTGTTGGTGTTTGCCGGACTGCCTGACCCTTCATGGATATCTAGGCCTTTGGAACGGTGGGTAAAAGCATCAGGGATTACCAAGCACATCACCTTTCATTGCTTCCGCCACACCTATGCAACGTTACAATTGGCTAACGGTACAGACATATATACCGTAAGCAAAATGTTAGGGCATACCAATGTAAAAACCACGCAAATCTACGCAAAAGTAATTGACAAGAAGAAAGATGAAGCTACAGAAGCTTTTAAGTTGGACATAGATGAATAGTGATTATCATTTGTAAGCACTTAGTATAGAAGACCACTTGTATCAATAAGTCCTTTATTGTACAGGTGGTTTTTAGTGCCTTTCATTTTCAACATTCTATGTAATGATGCTATTGTTTTGGCACTTTAACCTTTCGTGGAAACCAAACATTTATAACAATAAACAGATAAAAATGAAAAAAGACAGCCTTTTTTGGCTTCTCTCTTTTTGAAGAGAGCAAGCGTGTCCACAAACATGTGGAGTGTACAGAAGACTTCTACAGAGAACTGTATGAGTTGTTTGAGATCGCAAGAAGTTGGTATCTTCAAGCTGAAAAGAATCATATGAAGACAGAGTACTTCATAGAACTATTTGAGCGCAGTCACCAATATATTGACTGTGATTGTGCACGTTGTAAGAACTCGCGACAGATGGCAATTGGCATTATTGGTACTTTGTTTAGAGACTCTAAGTGTGTGTCAATAATCAAGAAAAAAGAAGATTATTCCAAGCAGGAACTTATTGAGTTGTTTCTTCAACATGTGGGTACTGGTCTGCCAATCCTTACCCGAAAGAAATCGTCCATCCTCACTTTGGGATGCCAATTGTCAGACAGACAGATGGATTTGTTGGTAGAACTTGTCCAAAGTCACGACATATTTGATTTTGCCGACAACAGTGATGTGCGTAGCGAGTTGTGTCGCCTATTCAAGTGCGACTTGGACGCATCTATCCGTGTAAAGAATGTACGTAATGTAGCCGTACTGTTTGACGCTATGGCTCAATACCATTTGATAAACAATAATTGGCAATATGTCATGGGAGAAGGTCGCTTCTTAACCAGTATCAAAAAGGATGGAACAGAGAAATTCATAACTTCAAGTTGTCTTTCCTCTTCTCTTTCAAGGATAAGAAGAAACGTTTCCATGACAGCAAGTCAATATGCCATCTGCAAATCCATCGAACAGATATTAAGAGAGGAATAAATCACAATAATTCTGCTAAATGAAAGTAAAAACGTGATAGTTTGGTTGATACTGCCTTACTATCACGTTACTTTTTCTATTTAGTGACAGTCTCCCCATAACTTTGCATCAAAAATCATAAAAAATAATTAGCATGGAAGAAAATAGTATAAGATTTGAAGATATTCCCAACGCTATAACGGGGGTACTGAAAAAGCTGTCATCATTAGAAGACAAGATTGATGGTATATATGAACTTGTTCAATCAGAAAAAGAAGAAACATGGTTTACGGTTGCTGAATTATGTGCTTATCTCCCAACACATCCGGTAGAGCATACCATATATTGCTGGACAAGCAATCGGGAAATACCGTTTCACAAGAGAGGCAAACGCATCATGTTCCTCAAATCTGAGATAGATGAATGGCTTCAAGGAACCAAGGGCAAATCGAAGAACGAGATTCAAAGAGAAGCAGAGGAATATGTACTATCTACACAAAGAAAGAATAGACGGCTAATATAACCGTGCTACTGTCTGTAAACAATTTAATTAAGGTACGTGACACATGAATGAAAGACATTTTAGACTCTATGAGCGAATTGTCGCAATAGAAGACAGTTTGGAGGCTTTGGGACCTATTGACAAACTAATAGAGCGAATCGAGGAATTGGAGAAGATGGTCAAGCAGACCAAAACCGTCTTGGGGTTTGACGAAGCATGTAAGTATATTGGTGTTTCTGAAAGCCTGCTATACAAACTTACAGCCGCAAAAGAAGTTCCACACTATAAGCCAAGGGGAAAAATGCTGTATTTTAATAGAGAAGAAATCGACAAGTGGCTGCTCCAAAACAAACAAGAGGTCATTGGAATGGTAACGAAAATAGAAATTGATAATCCGAAAGAATGAAAATGGAAGAAAATAACAAACATGTACAGCCTAACTCAAAAGAGGAAGGAGTACAGCGTCTCAATCGCATATTGAGCGAATCGTTGATAAAGGCAACAGATACTTATAAAACACCTCCTCAGATTATATGGGTTGATAATTCCAGCATAGCCACATTGGGCAACTTCAGTGCTTCTACTGGTAAGGCAAAGGCGAAAAAGACCTTCAACGTGTCTGCCTTGGTAGCCGCTTCCCTCGCCAACGGCAAGGTACTGAACTATCGCGCCAGTCTGCCAGAGGGGAAACGCAAGATACTGTATGTAGATACGGAGCAGAGCCGCTATCACTGCCATAATGTGCTGGAGCGCATCCTGAAGCTCGCTGGTCTACCTACAAGCATCGACAACGAGAACCTTGACTTTATCTGTCTGAGAGAGTACACGCCCTCCGTCAGGATAGAGGTCATAGACTATGCGCTTGCCCAAGACCAAAGCTATGGACTGGTCATCATCGACGGAATCAGAGACCTGCTTCTCGACATCAACAATGCGGGAGAATCGGTCGAGGTCATCAACAAGATGATGGAATGGTCATCAAAGTATGACCTGCACATCCATTGCGTATTGCATCAGAACAAGGGCGACAATAACGTGCGCGGGCATATCGGTACGGAGATGAACAACAAGGCAGAGACGGTGCTTGTCATCACCAAGAGCACCACCAATCCCGACATCAGCGAGGTGAAGGCGATGCACATCCGTGAGAAGGAGTTCAAGCCGTTTGCCTTTACAGTCAATGAGGAAGGGTTGCCAGAGATTGTCGAGCACACGCCGGAGAAGGAAGAAGGTGACAAGCAACCGTCAAGGTTTACTTACCAAGACTTGACATCCGAACAGCATAACGAGGCGCTGACGGCTGCATTCAAGGAGAAACCTATCAAAGGATTCGATCGCATGGTGGAGGAATTAACGCAAGCCTATGCAGACATTGGCTTTAAGCGTGGCAGAAGCGTCATCATCAAAATGCTGAAATACCTGATTAACGAGCAAAAGCTCATAGTGAAGCGGGATAATCATTACTATTTCGGATATACACCTGCCGAGATTGACCTGTTCCATGAAGAGGAATAAAAACAGTTCAGAAACCAGTTTAGTTTACGTCCGTACCTATATATAAGAAATAAGGCCAAAGTAAACCGAAATCGGAGGCTGAATTGGGAAGCGGAAAAGTAGTTTAGCAAATGGTTTAGTTTACGGGTGTGCCTATATAGGAGAAAGGGTAAAGTAAACTGTTTCCATGGACAAAGTAAAACCGAACAAATGAAAGTACAATGAATATTGAACAATCGAAGAAACTGAGCATTATAGACTTCTTAGACAAGGAGAATGTAACGCTGAAAAAGAAGAAGGGCAATGCCTACTGGTATCTGTCACCCTTCAGGGACGAGAAGACCGCATCGTTCAAGGTCAGCAAGAAGGAGAACCTGTGGTACGACTACGCCATTAAGGAGGGCGGTGACCTTGTGGAGCTGGTAAAGCGTATGTATAACAAACAATCCGTTTCCGATGCCCTTGCCTACCTTGCGTCCAAGAGTATTGCCACTGTGGATAAGGCAATCGAGACCGCTATCGCAGCCAAGGAATACACGACAACCAAGATGAACGATGTGAAGCTGCTCCCACTGAGCAACCATTCTCTGCTGTCCTATTTCAGTAGCCGACGGATAGACATCACCATTGGCAGGATGTATTGCAGGGAGATACACTACAAGGTTGAGCAAAAACATTACTATGGCATTGCCTTTGGCAATCTGAGTGAAGGACATGAGGTGCGCAATCCCTATTTCAAGGGCTGCATCGGGCATAAGGACATCACCCTGCTTGCCCATACGTTCAACGAGTGGCAAAACGGTTGTCTGGTCTTTGAGGGCTTCATGGACTTCCTTGCTTATATGACCCTCGTTAAACAGCAAGACCGATGGTTTGTCGTTGAAAGCCCTTGCGACTATATGATACTGAACTCAGTCGCCAACCTCAAACAGGCATTGCATTACCTTGACCGTTACACCCACATCCATTGCTTCCTCGACAACGACCAGGCAGGACGCAAGACGGTTGAGAGCATCAGCAATGTATTCGAGTACAGGGTGACGGACGAGTCCTTCAGATATGCCGACTACAAGGATGTCAACGACTATCTGATGAGGAAGAAACGAACGGCATCTGAATGACATTATAAAGACGAAAACACCATCATTTGATGCAAAAATGGCTCAAATGCATTGAAATTACATATCAAATCTGCACTTTTTCGCCCAAACATGCTTGATTCTCAATTATTATCCTTATTTTTGCATCGTTTTAATACATTATTAAAATGTAGCAGAATGGAATTGAAAAAAGAAATAAGGATATTGGGCAGACGCTTTGAGGTGGAACCTCGTGCCAAGGAAAGCCTGAAAGGCATCACGGTTGGCGAGAAACTCTCATACCGTTTCTATGATGGCACATACCAAGGCACGCCCCTGCTGTTCGTTGAGCCCAAGAAGGGCAATCCCTCTCCACGGACTTGCGCCATCACGGGCAAGCGGTTGACCGAAGCCCTGGGACTGCCTGCGGTGTTTATCCTTGCGCCCGGACCCACCTACGAGCGACACAGACTGGCAGACAAAGGAGTCTTCTTTGTCATGTCCGAGGAATATGCCCATCTGCCAGGCATCATAGCATTGGAGAAGACAAGCAACAGGAAGATTGCCGAAGTATTGACCCCTGTGGCGCAATACATACTACTCTATCACCTACAGGTGGGCAGTATTGAAGGAATGTCGCCAAGGGATATTGCACCGTTGCTTCCATATTCTTACGAAAGCGTCACGTTGGGTGTCACCTGTCTTGAAGATGTAGGACTGTGTCAAAAGATTCAGAACGGACAGCGCAGCAAGGTGGTACACTTCGAGTTGAAGGGCAAGGAACTGTGGGACAAGGCTCAGAACGTCTTGCTGTCACCTGTGGAGAACCGCATCTTTTGCGATGACATACGCTTGGATGCGGAATACCCCGTATGCGGCATCAATGCCCTGGCACATTATTCCATGCTTAATCGTGACCGGGAAGAGATGATAATGATGACAAGCAAGGAATATCGTGCCGTCAAGTCGGCTGATGTCATGGAGAATCCCAACATCTATGACGGCAACTATATCATAGAGGTATGGAAATACCCTGTTGTCAGCAAAATGGGCGACAAAAGCCAGTGGGTTGATCGCCTTTCCCTTGTCCTTTCGTTGAGAGATGATGATGATCCGAGAGTAGAAAAAGAAGTAGAACGAATAATCAGTGAACAGAAATGGAAGGATTAGTCAAGTTCCGTGAAGCATTTGCGGAATACTCAGAAAACTATGTGGTGATAGGCGGAGCAGCCTGTGACATCACCATGACCAATACCGTGGTGCGTCCACGCGCCACACACGACATCGACATGATAGTCATCGTAGAGAACATGACCGAGGCTTTCGCCAATCGCTTCTGGCAGTTTGTGCGGGAGGCTGGCTATCGACCTGAAAAGAGGAAACAGGAGGCTGGTGAGCCACCAAGGTATGAAATGTATCGTTTCCTTGATGGTAAAGACGGCTATCCCGAGATGATAGAACTGCTGTCACGCCACCCCGACGTGCTTGGAGAGCCAAAGGGATTTGTCATAGAACCTATCCCGACCGATGAAGATGTGTCGAGTCTTAGTGCCATCATCATGGACGATGATTACTATCACTTTACTATCGCACACAGCCAACTGACTGATGGCATACGCCATGCCAATTCCGCTGCCTTGATAGCACTGAAGGCAAGAGCCTACCTAAATCTCATGGCAGACAAGCGGGACGGCAAGCATGTGAACACCAAAGACATCAAGAAGCACCGTTCGGACATCCTGAAAAATGTGGTCATAATGACTGAGGACAACATTGAGGCTCCTGCTTCAATAGTGGCATGTATAAGGGAGTTTGTCGCCTCCATCAGAGCCGACTGGTCAACTCTCGCAGAACCATTGTCAAAGTCACTCGGTCAAGACGAGGCATTTGTGACCGGACTGTTAGATCAACTGGATGAATTGTTTATAGAAGCATGACCAATATGAAGATACAATACGCATCCGACCTGCATCTGGAGTTTGCCGACAATTGGCGGTATCTGAAAGCCCACCCCTTGGAGGTGACGGGCGACATACTGCTGCTTGCCGGCGACATCGGCTATCTCGGCGATGACAACTACTCCAAGCATCCCTTTTGGGACTGGGCATCGGAGAACTACAAGGAGGTGCATTGCTGCATGGGCAACCATGAGTTCTACAAATATTATGATGTGGCGACACTGCCCGACGGCTATCTCTTGGAGGTACGTCCCAATGTATTCAGCCACTACAACGGTATTGCGAGGATTGGCGACACCGACATCATCCTCTCCACCCTTTGGTCGAGGATTCCTTTGGAGGACGCTTACTTCACCGAGCAAGTGATAAGCGACTTCCGCCGTATATTATATAAAGGTGAGCTGATGACCCATGCCCAATTCAATGCTGAGCATGAACGTTGCCTCACCTTTATCAAGGATGCAGTGGCATATTCGCAAGCAGCCCATAAGATTGTTGTCACCCATCATGTACCATCGTTCCGTATGCTCCACCCAAAGTTTCAAGGCAGCAAGGCAAACGTGGCGTTCACCGTAGAGTTGGAGGACTATATCACCGATAGCGGCATAGACTATTGGATATACGGACATTCGCACACCAACATCGATGCCAGGATAGGCAACACCCAATGCTTGTCCAACCAGTTGGGCTATGTTTTCTCTAACGAACATCAGGACTTCTCCCATGGCAAGTACCTGACCATATAGCCATCCACATTTTTTTCATCCACCCTCTTTACAAGCTCTTCCCTATCGGAAGGGCTTTTTTTGTGCCTTTCGAGTTTGATTTTTGAGTATGATTGCGAGTGTAATCAAAATTAGAGTTAAGATTTGGCTCCGCGGAAAGTCATTTCGGTTTAAGATTGAAGAAAAGGTAGTTCCTTTGCATCGGCAATAAGCCAAACCATAGTAAAATCAAACTTGAAAATATGAAGTCATTTGTAATATTCGCCATTGTCGTGACCATAATCTATGTCATCTACTATACGGTCATCATCGTGCAGGATCTGTACGGAAAGCCCAAGGACGAGAAGTCACAGGGCGAGTCGTTTGATGTCAGTGACATGACCGACGAGGAAGAGTCGATAGCGGTCAGCGAGAGCGACGGTGGTTTCAGCGTAGGCGACAACCAATATGAGACAGCCTACGAGGAGAAGCAGCTTGCAGAGCCTACAGAGGAGGCAGCCGCCACTGCGGAAGAGAGCAAGCCTCATGTGCTTGAAAAGATACAAAGCGCAATCGAGAAGAAGATGGAGGAAGTGAATACCACCTATTCCGACCCCATGTATTCGGAAGAATTGAACAACACCATCATCGCCCGCGGTCTTCGTCACAATGGACGTGACATGGTCAAGGTGGAATCACTCAATAATGAGATATGATGTCAAAAACAAGAAGTGCATTTCTATCATTATATGCCGCTTTAACCCCAGCTCTGGCCAGTGCTAAGTGTGGCAACGTGGACTACAGCTGGGGAGCGGACGCACTTGCGAGTGCCCATGACTATGCCGTGACGATGATGCTCTATATCGTTTATCTGTGCTATGCAGTGGCGGGCATCGTGGTCATAGTCAGCGCCTTGCAGATATATATAAAGATGAATACGGGCGAAGAAGGAGTGAAGAAGAACATCATGATGCTGGTGGGAGCCTGCCTGTTCCTCATAGGAGCGACCATCGTCTTCCCCGCTTTCTTCGGTTATCAGATTTGAGATACAGGTGATACGAGATAAGATAACTCAAAGTGTAACAAATTAAAAGGTAAAAAGAATGTTTGAAAGGATTAACAAGAAGGTGAAGGGATTCTTCTCTTCACAGCGCATGAAAACGCTCGCCCTGATGTTGCTTGTCGGCACCACCGCAGCAATGGCACAGAACGCAGCCGGCGACTACTCGGCAGGAACGACCGCGCTTACCACAGTGACGGAGGAGATTGCCAAGTATGTACCTATCGTGGTGAAGCTCTGCTATGCCATTGCAGGTGTCGTTGCAATTGTCGGAGCCATAAGCGTTTACATCGCCATGAACAACGAGGAACAGGACGTGAAAAAGAAGATCATGATGGTCGTCGGCGCATGTATTTTCCTCATTGCAGCAGCCCAGGCACTGCCTCTGTTCTTCGGCATTGGAGGTTAAACGCAGCGTGAGATTGTGAGTATGTAGAACGTTAAAACACTGACAGTTATGGCAGATACAAAGCAAGAGCGTTTTCCGGATTATCCCATTTTCAAGGGACTGCAACGTCCATTGGAGTTCTTCGGGTTGCAGGGACGCTACATCTACTGGGCGGCAGCCACCGCAGGAGGAGCCGTTGCGGGTTTCATCCTCGGCTACTGCATCTTCGGTTTCGTGGCAGGACTCGTGCTGCTAGTCCTCGCCGTAGCTGTCGGTGGCGTTCTCATCGTCATGAAGCAGCGCAAGGGCTTGCACAGCAAGAAGAGTGACAACGGCATATTCATCTATGCCTATTCAAAGAAAGTGTAAAACAAAAAAGAGAATCCATTATGTCCAAGTGGAAAGCTATCAATGATTGTAAGTGAATGGAGGTGGGGGCATCACGCATGAGGGTGCGCCCGCCTTTTTGCGATTAAAAAAGAAAAAGAACAATGACCCTATACATCATACTCATATTCTCAGCCATCTGCGTGGGCATGGCCATCAGTGTCAAGGCATTCGGCACGGGAGGGAAGCGCAAGCGCATCTTCCAGGACATCTACTTCTCCATCGAGGAAGTGGATGGCATCGGCGTGCTCTATACCAAGACGGGCGAATACTCCGCTGTTCTGAAGATGGAGAACCCTGTGCAGAAGTATTCCGCCAACATCGAGGCCTACTATGAGTTCACCCACCTCTTCGCCGCCCTTGCCCAGACCTTGGGCGAAGGCTATGCGCTGCACAAGCAGGACGTGTTTGTGAGGAAGGCATTCAAGGAAGAGAACGGTGGAAATCATGAGTTCCTGAGCGAGAGTTACTTCCGCTATTTCAACGGCAGACCCTTTACCGACAGCGTCTGCTACCTCACCATCACACAGGAGAACAAGAAGAGCCGTCTGATGTCGTTCGACAACAAGAAATGGCGTGACTTCTTGGTGAAGATACGCAAGGTGCACGACCAGCTGAGGGATGCCGGCGTGAAGTCCCGATTCCTCGGCAAAACGGAAGCCTGCGAGTATGTGGACCGTTTCTTCTCCATGAACTTCCGTGACAAGGTGGTGTCGATGACCAACTTCAAGGTCGATGACGAGACCATCGGCATGGGGGACCGTAGCTGCAAGGTGTATAGCCTTGTGGATGTGGATTATGCCAACTTGCCGTCGGTCATCCGTCCCTACGCAAATATCGAGGTGAACAACACCAGTATGCCCGTTGATCTCGTGAGCATCGTCGATAGCGTGCCCGGAGCCGACTGCGTGGTGTTCAACCAGATGGTGTTCGTGCCCAACCAGAAGCGTGAGCTTGCCCTACTCGACAAGAAGAAAAACCGCCATGCCTCCATGCCCAACCCCAGCAACCTGATGGCTGTAGAGGACATCAAGCGTGTGCAGGAGGTGATAGCCCGTGAGAGCAAGCAGCTCGTCTATACCCACTACAACCTCGTGGTGGCAGTGAGCGGCGACACCGACATACAGAAATGCACCAACCATCTCGAAAACTCCTTCTCGCGCATGGGCATCCACATCAGCAAGCGGGCCTACAACCAGTTGGAGCTGTTCGTCAACTCTTTCCCCGGCAACTGCTATGGCATGAATGCCGACTACGACCGATTCCTCACCCTCGGCGATGCCGCCACCTGTCTGATGTACAAGGAGCGCATCGTGCATAATGAGGACACCCCGCTGAAGATATACTATACCGACCGCCAAGGTGTGCCCGTAGCCATCGACATCACAGGAAAGGAGGGAAAGGAGAAGCTGACCGACAACTCGAACTTTTTTTGTTTGGGTCCTTCGGGCAGCGGCAAGTCGTTCCACATGAACAGCGTGGTGCGTCAGTTGTGGGAGCAGAACACCGACATCGTCATGGTCGATACGGGTAACTCGTATGAGGGACTCTGCGAGTATGTGGGCGGCAAGTACATCGCCTATACGGAGGACAAGCCCATCACCATGAACCCCTTCAACATCAGCAAGCGGGAGCTGAACATTGAGAAGATAGACTTCCTGAAGAACCTGATACTGCTGATATGGAAAGGCTCGGAGACGCAGATACCCGAACTGGAGTTCCGTGTCGTGGAGCAGTTGGTGACGGAGTATTACGATTTCTATTTCAACGGTGTGCAGCCCTATCCTTCCTCACAGAAGGAGACACTGAGAAAAAACCTCTCCACCATGGAGAAGCGGCGCGGCACGGAGCTGACGCAGATACACGACAAGGTGGAGAAACTCATCAAGGGACTGGAGGAACGGCGCATGGCATTGAGCGTGAAGACCCTCTCCTTCGACTCATTCTATGAGTTCGCCTGTGAGCGTCTCGACCAGATCTGCATCGAGAACAACATCACCACCATCGACTGCGACAACTTCGCCTATATGCTCCAAAACTTCTACCGTGGCGGCAAGTACGACAAGATTCTCAACGAGAACGTGGATAGCACCTTGTTCGACGAGACCTTCATCGTCTTCGAGGTGGATGCCATCAAGGAGAACAAGCAGCTCTTCCCCATCGTGACGCTCATCATCATGGACGTGTTCCTGCAGAAGATGCGCCTGAAGAAGAACCGCAAGTGCCTTGTCATCGAGGAGGCATGGAAAGCCATCGCCTCGCCGCTGATGGCCGAGTACATCAAGTACCTATACAAGACAGCCCGAAAGTTCTGGGCGAGCGTGGGCGTAGTGACACAGGAGATACAGGACATCATCGGCAGTCCCATCGTGAAGGAAGCCATCATCAACAACTCCGACGTGGTGATGCTGCTCGACCAAAGCAAATTTCGTGAGCGATTCGACGAGATCAAGGCGATATTAGGATTGACGGATGTGGATTGCAAGAAGATATTCACTGTCAACCGCTTGGATAACAAGGAGGGAAGAAGTTTCTTCCGTGAGGTGTTTATCCGACGTGGATCGACGAGCGGAGTGTATGGTGTGGAGGAGCCGCACGAGTGCTATATGACCTACACCACCGAGCGAGCTGAGAAGGAGGCATTGAAACTCTATAAGCATGAACTGAAGTGCAGACATCAGGAGGCTATCGAGCGGTATTGCAGAGATTGGGATGCCAGTGGCATCGGGAAGTCGTTGGCATTTGCGCAGAAGGTCAATGAGGCGGGGCATGTGCTCAATTTGACGGACGATGGAGCCACTCGCCGCTGACACGGCGAGCACGGGGGCTGATTGATGGAAACGGAAATCCCGGAATAGACGTAAAGCCCAGATGCCCGAAAGCAAAACTTTCGGGAACGGTGGCTGGGTAGTATTTACGATTAGTAGTAAATACGATTAGTAGTGAATACTACCAATAGTAAATACTACAAGTAGTAAAGTAGTGGAATAGTAGAAACTGAAAGTAGTAAAAACGTAAAGTAGTGAAGCAATGAGACGTTTATACCTTATTATAATATATATGTGTCTTACACTTGTCGTGGGAAGGGTTCATGCGCAGTATTACAGCGTGAACTACGACAAGCAGATCGTTGCCGCCATGGCTGCCGCATTCGGTGCTGGAGCTATGGCAGAGAGCTATTATAACGAGCAGGTGGGCGAAATCTTGAAGCACTACAATGCCGCAGAGGTTGCCACTGCCGGCATCTTCGCTGCCAAGTTCTTGGAGCGCAAGGCATTCACCGACCTCGGCATTTGGAGCAGTAGCACGGAGAACTACTATTACCGCCGCATCCACAATATGGTGACGAACAAGATTATGCCCAAGATATGGACGGTGGCAGGAATGATGCTGAAAAGTCCGCAGACCGCCCTCTACTGGGGCAGTTACCTGATGAAGATATGCGCCGACACAAAGTCGCTGTGTATGCAGTTTGAGAGTGTCGTGACCAACAGTAGCTTGACCTTTGCCGACATTCAGTTCTTGGAAATCAACCAAGAGATAGCCGCCATCCTCAAACTCTCGGAGATAGGCAATGTAGATTGGCAGCAGCTGTTGGATGACATCGCCAGTGTGCCCGGCAACTTCACCGTGGAGAACCTCACCGCCGACATCGAGACGCTTTACAATATGGGAGCATCGTTGGCGACGGCAGGTATCAACGGGGCATCAGGCGCACTCTTGCAGCAGAGTGCCTTCAACGACCTTTTCAATGGCAAGGTGAGTAAAATCATCGACATCTATGACAACTACCATGACCTCTATGAACAGGCAGAGAACGGCATCGGCAGCACACTCCTTAGTCTGGTGGGTGGCGAGGACAACGTGGCAGCCCTCTTCGACCTCTCCAACTACAACATCACCTCGTGGATGACAGACTATCTGAGCGAGACGCAGGGCAACTACTATACACAGCGTTGGTACATTGCCCGACGAGACCAAGGCAGCGTAAGCCTCTGTGACTACTATCCGCCGACCGATGACAACAGTATTCTGAACGGTGACCATTGGTATCGTATCAACACCTCCGACCCCAACTTCTACCCTAACAGCACGCAGCGAGAGCAGATACTGGCCAACTCGGAGAACCATGCCGGATGGAGCCGCAGCCGTGTGCAGCAGCTCAACGCCCAGAGCGACGGCTTCACCTATACGATGAACTATTGGATGTCGTCGTACATCATCAGCCGTGGCGGCAAGCAGACCAAGAAGGCCTACGCCTACGAGATACACGTTACCAAGAGCTGGAACAACGTGGAAGAGGTGTATGAGGATGTCTTCGACTCCTACAGCATGGACTTGAATACCTTCAAGCGTCAGTTGCAGGCACGTCTCTCGGAGTATAACGACAACGAGGAGGGCTATGTCTATTACATCGGCAGTGACGCACGCCGTTACTATCAAGCCACCGATGCCGCCAAACTGAAGGGCGTGGAGAGCGTGACCATCAGCGTCACCTGTTCGGACGGTGTCACCCTCGGACAGGGCAGCACGCAGTACAAGTGCCGTGAGTGCGGCGGTTCGCTCAATGCCCACAGCAAGGAATGCGCCATGAGGACAAGCGTATCAGAAAATAATCTCGACCTATCGGAACTGGACGAGAAGGAACGTGAGGCGAATAGCAAGATAGCCCTGTTGGAGGCGCAGATAAGCCAGTTGGAGACAGAGAACAGGAACCTGCTCACGCAGATAGCCAATGCCTCTGTGGAGGAAGCCCCTGCCTTGCGGCAGCAACATAATGTCAACAAGACGAAGATAGACAACCTGAAGAAGGAATTGGCGACATGGCAGCAGCAGTTGGCAGACATACAGAATGCCAAGAGCGAGGCGGCTAACGACAATGCCACCTCCACCGATGACTACTACCGCATCCCTGCCATCATGCAGGATGTGAAGTCAGCCTACAATCTCACGTGGCAAGGTGCCGGTTCGTGGAACGGCTACACCTACGTCCGAACTGCCACCATGCCCAACATCAACGGCATTATCACCTTCAAGGCGACACTGTCCATTGCAAGGAAGCCCAAGTACTTCCTTGGCATCAAGATACACCGTGCGATACTGCAAATATCGTGGGAGCTGACCTCGGAATACACCGACACACAGGTGGTGGATGTGCTGACCCTTGACCCGAATGCCTCTGACGAGGAGAAGACGAGGCAGGTGAACAGCCGTATCTCGGAGATAGCCCAGGAGTTCCCGTCGTGCAGCATCACCACAGAATATGCCAAGAGCGAGGCAACCCAGACCGCCGACAATGACGATGTAATACACCTGCTCTGGTCGAGCGACCGTCTGGAGATAGCCCGTGAAGTAGATAGCCGTATCACCAAGATTTACGCCGACTTGGTATCATTAGAAAAAATGATGCACTACAAGCGCAGCATCATTGACGTGCTGAAGGACATTCTTCCTTCAATCGACGCAGACCAAGGTCGCAGAAGGACACTCATTGAAGAGTGCTACGAGCGATGGAGAGAGAATGCAGACCCTAACAGAGGGAATGGTGAAGATAACGAGAACGAAAACTGAGGGAGGAACGGAGAATGAGACATACCATCATCATAGCTCTCCTGCTGATTACCCTCTTCCCCAATACAGCCTTGGCGCAATGGGGATTCGATGCGGTATCGGTGGAAGCATACATCAACGACCACAAGAAGCAGCGCAGCCTCTTGCTGGCACGCAGCACTTTGGAGTACAGCAATCAACTGCTGCATGAATACAGCAGTGAAGAGGTGGGCAAATACAAGGAACTGAATGTGGATTTGGACAAATACACCCGGGCCTTCGACATCATCGATGTGATGTACCAGTCGTTGCGCACGGTGCTGAACGTGAAGAGCACCTACCAGACGGTGAGCGACCGCATCAGTGACTACAAGAACCTGTTGGAGGACTTCAATGATAAGGTCATCAAGCGGAAACACATCGAACTGGCTGACACGATGCTCATCAGCATCAACAAGAAAGCCATCGACAACATATACAACGAAGGAAGCCAACTCTACCATAGCGTCAACGACCTCGTGTTGTATGCCACAGGAGCGGCAGCCTGTTCAACTTCCGACCTGCTGATGGTGTTGGACAATATCAACAATTCGTTGGACCTGATAGAAAAACATCTGAACCAAGCCTACTTCCAGACATGGCGGTATGTGCAGCTGCGCATGGGCTATTGGAAGGAGAAGGTGTATCGGACGAGGACGAAGGAAGAGATACTGGAAGATGCCTTCAGCCGATGGAAAGTGGCAGGAAAACTTGACTATTGACGGATTGTAAACAAAAGAAGAACGGACATGAAGAAGACAATGATACTCATCATGGCGGTAGCAACCACCATCAAAGCCACAGCCCAGAGCGTGACCTACAACCACGACTCCTCCAAGCAGAACCAGATAACGGTGATGGAGACAGGTGGCGGTTCTCTCACCCCTAAGTTCTATTATTGGCTGTTACATAACAACTATAAGAAGACAGCGGCAGAGAAGAACAAGTTAGGTTTCCGCACTCTTGCCGGCATCAACCTCTACAACCAAGTAGATGATGCGGAGAAGATAGACTCTGCCCTCACCAAGCGTGCTGAGGTGGAAGCCTTGAACGTAGCCGACCGACAGATAGACCTCGCCTGGCTTGCCGAAAGCAGCAAGATCAACGGTCAGTTGGACAAGATGAAGGCGAACATAGACCATATCATCCCTACAGGAGGCACCATCAACGACAAGCGTCGGTGGGAGGAACTGTACAATATGTACCAGTGTGCCGTGAAAGCCACCAAGGATGCCTATATGCCCAATGCACAGAGAAAGCGGCAGTATCTTAGCATCTATGCCGACCTGACGACACAGAACGAGACACTACTGAAATACCTTGTGCAGCTCAACACCCAAAGCCAGACTACCGCCCTCTTGGCAGCCACCAACGACCGTGTAGTACATAAAGGCAGCATCATCAGCGATGCCAAGAGCCGTTGGCAGGAAAACATGAAGGGCGTGAGGAGCTCGACAGGCACTGACGGCGATGATGCCAACAGCGGTGAGGGTGAAGAAAGTGTGAACAGATAGAAATAAGGGAAGAGAAGAAATAATCACAAAACAGCATAGAGATATGAACGATATTCAGATTTTCAACAACGAGGAATTTGGAGCAGTCCGAACCACAGGAACACCAGAGCAACCCTTGTTCTGTTTGGCTGATGTGGCAAGAGTTCTTGGACTAAAAACCAGCAAGTTGGTACAACGACTTTCGGATGATGTACTTTCAAAGTACCCCATCTCGGATAGTCTTGGAAGAGAACAGGTTACAAACTTTATCAATGAAGACGGACTGTATGATGTCATCCTTGACAGTCGCAAACCCGAAGCCAAACGTTTCCGCAAGTGGGTGACATCGGAGGTGCTCCCCTCTATCCGCAAGCATGGTGCCTATATGACACAGCAGACCATCGAGAAGGCATTGGCAGAGCCAGACTTCCTGATACGGTTAGCAGTCAATCTGAAGGAAGAACGACAAAAGCGTCTGCTTGTCGAACAGGAGTGTGAACACCAAAGGACACGCATCGTTGAGTTGGGATCCAAGGTGGATGACCTGCAACAGGAGGTGACGGAGATGAAGGACAAGGTGAGTTACCTTGACATCATCCTTGCCACGAAGAGCAGTGTCCTGGTCACACAGATAGCACAGGACTATGGCGAGTCGTCCATCCGCTTCAACCGACGTCTGAAGGAGATGAACATCCAGTATCAGCGTGGCAAGCAGTGGATTCTGTATGCCGACTACAAGGACTGCGGTTATGTGACCAGCGAGACCTACCTCATTAAACACAAGGACGGTACGGAGGATGTGCGCATGAACACCAAATGGACACAGAAAGGTCGCCGCTTCCTCTATGAGAAACTGAAGAGCGTGGGAGTCATTCCTGTTATCGAAAGAACATAAAATAAAGAAATAGCTATGGAATCAATATCAAAAATACAGTTACGTCTCTATGCCGCCAAGAGGAAAAACGGCAAGTGGCAGTTGGAGATGTCAAGGATGCCGAAGCGAATCAGCGTTATCGGCAGGACACCCATCGTTGATGAGCATTATATGCCATCTGATTTAGAGGTAGTTTCAATGTCAAAGCTTCACAAATATGTCGGAAGTTACTACGGCAAGATTGTGAAGACCCTCAAAGAGGAAGGCATCATCACCAAGGAATATGGAATGTGGAAACTGCGTGAAGACCTTCAGGACAAGGGCATTGCGGTATATGTCACAGGCAGGATGCGCTGCTTCTACCACTTCTATCTGTCATGGACACCGAAAGGCATAGAGTTTATCAAAGAGATTATCAACAATAGAACCAGGCACTGATGGCAGACAACATACTCAGCGATTTCGGCATCAACATCCTCGAAGAGGAGATTGACGATGTGATATTCCAGACCAACGAGTTCCTGACCGATGCCACCTTCACAGGCTCACAAGGGCCGTTCTGGTGGATCCTCCAAATGTGTATGGCATTGGCGGCACTGTTCTCTATCATCGTGGCGGCAAGCATGGCCTACAAGATGATGGTGAAGAACGAACCGTTGGACGTGATGAAACTGTTCAAGCCCTTGGTGGTGAGCATCATCCTCTGTTGGTGGTACCCACCTGCTGACACAGGCATGACCAACAGCGGCAGCAGCTGGTGCGTATTGGATTTTCTATCCTATATTCCCAATTGCATCGGCAGTTACACCCACGACCTCTATGAGGCAGAGGCGACCCAAATTTCCGACAAGTTTGAGGAGGTGCAGCAGTTGGTATATGTCAGGGACTCGATGTACACTGACCTCCAGGCACAGGCAGACGTGGCGCATAAGGGCACATCAGACCCCAACCTGATAGAGGCGACGATGGAGCAGACGGGCGTGGACGAAGTGACCAACATGGAGAAGGATGCCAGCAAACTGTGGTTCACCTCACTGACGGCAGGGGCCGTGGTGGGCATCGACAAGATAGTGATGCTGATAGCCCTGATCGTGTTCCGCATCGGTTGGTGGGCGACGATATACTGTCAGCAGATATTGCTCGGAATGCTCACTATATTCGGTCCAATACAATGGGCATTTTCGTTGCTGCCCAAGTGGGAAGGAGCGTGGGCGAAGTGGCTAACCCGTTATTTGACAGTTCATTTCTACGGAGCCATGCTCTACTTCGTCGGTTTCTACGTCCTGTTGCTGTTTGATATTGTGCTCTGCATACAGGTAGAGAACCTGACGGCCATCACCGCCAGTGAGCAGACGATGGCAGCCTATCTGCAAAACTCGTTCTTCTCGGCAGGCTATCTGATGGCAGCGAGCATCGTGGCGTTGAAATGCCTGAACCTCGTGCCCGACCTTGCGGCATGGATGATACCAGAGGGCGACACCGCCTTCTCAACCCGAAACTTCGGCGAGGGCGTGGCACAACAAGCCAAGATGACGGCTACGGGAACCATGGCGACCGTGATGAGATAACATGTGAGTGTGCGGTGAGTCACCGCACCTCCTATTGAAACAAATAAAAGTAACCATCAAGAAAAATGAAAGCAAAAAATGAAATTGAGCGTTGGCTCAAAGATGAGAAATTCATGGCGTTTGCCAACAAGCGTGCAAAGGAAGAGTTTTTCAATTCCGAAAACAACTACATCGACCCACAGTATGAGGAGATGGCAGAAGGCTTTGAGGATAACGACGAGTATGTAGTGCCTATGGTAGATTACCTGAGTTATCGCTTGCATCGTGCCAAAATCTACAGAAATCGACGGAGACGTGAACGTGACATCTGGTGGGTGTGGATCCAACTGAAATACGAAGGCATCTACGTAGAGGCTTGCATCAAGTATTACGCCAAACTGGTGGAAGAAGTTGAGAAGGACATATACACCATCCTGCACCGTGAATATGTGAGAATGAAGAGAAATCAGACCTCAAACAAGCAGTAACGTATGGTAATCAAGAACTTAGAAAACAAAATCAAGCTGGTGGGCATCATCTGCTCTGCGTTCCTCATGGGCTGCATCATCATCTCGGTGTCGAGCATCTGGACGGCGCGCTGCATGGTGACGGACGCGCAGCAAAAGGTGTATGTATTGGACGGCAACGTGCCCATACTGGTGAACCGCACCACGATGGAGGAAACGCTGGATGTGGAGGCAAAGAGCCATATCGAGATGTTCCACCATTACTTCTTTACGCTTGCTCCCGATGACAAGTACATCCGCTATTCGATGGAGAAGGCGATGTATTTGGTCGATGAAACTGGTTTGGCGCAGTACAATACGCTGAAGGAAAAGGGCTTTTACAACAATATCATGGGTACGAGTGCCGTGTTCAGCATCTTTTGCGACAGCATCAAGTTCAACAAGGAGAAGATGGAGTTCACCTACTACGGTAGGCAAAGGATAGAGCGAAGGAGCAATATTCTGATGCGTGAATTGGTGACGGCGGGACAGGTGAAGCGCGTGCCGAGGACGGAGAACAATCCTCATGGACTGCTCATCACGAACTGGAGAACCTTGCTCAACAAGGATATTGAGCAGAAGTCGAAGTCAAACTTCTAATATCCTAGCGGTATGAGTGTAAAAGGAATCAGACGGATGCTTGTGGGCGAGGATATGCCCGACAAGAACGACCCCAAGTACAAGAAGCGGTATGAGAAGGAGGTGGCGGCAGGGCGCAAGTTTGCCAAGACCGCGAGGATAGACCGTGCGGCGGCTAAGGTGCAAGGCTTTGCCAATGCCCACAAGACGCTGTTTCTCGTCATCGTCTTCGGCTTTGTCGCCACGTGCTTCGGCATCAACATCTACAGGATGGTGCGGTATTACGGTCATCGGACGGAGGCTGCAAGTGCCATCGAGCGGCAGGAAGGGCGCATGAAGCAGATGATGAATGCAGCCCATTGCATCACTCCTCCCGTGACGCATCGAACCAACGAGGAGAATCGAGACAAGTCAGTAACATCAAAATCAGACAGCGATGAGAATAACAGATAAGATAAACTTCCGTCAGCCGAAGTACATGCTGCCAGCCATCGTGTACATCCCGTTGATTGCCACAGGCTATTTTGTCTTTGACATGTTCAATACGGAGGTGGCGGAAACGCAGGACAAGAACCTGCAGACCACCGAGTTTCTGAACCCCAACCTGCCCGGAGCGCAGATTAAGAATGGTGACGGCATCGGTGGCAAGTATGAGAACATGGCGAAGTCGTATGGTCGCATAGCAGACTATTCGGCTGTTGATAACATTGAGCGTGACAACGAAGAAGAGAAAGAAGCGTATGAATCCAAGTACACAGAAGAAGACCTTGCGGAACTCGTCCGTCAGGCAGAAGAGAAGGACGATGCAGCCGAAGTGGCCGATGCCAAGGCGCGAGAAGCGGAAGCACTCGAAGCACTCAACAAGGCACTCGCCGAAGCGAGGCTGAGAGGACAGGCGGCAGTTGCCCCCGTGGCCCAGGATACCACACAGGCTGGGCCTCCCAAGGAGCAGATTGAGGTGAAAGGTCAGATTGCCGAGGACAGCAAGGCGGTGAAGGCACTGGACGAGGAGGACAAGGCACAGGAGGTGGTGAAGAAGGTGAAGGTGACTTCGGACTATTTCAACACCCTGACGCAGAACGAGCATGAGCCAAAGCTCATCAAGGCCATCATTGACGAGGACGTGAAGGCTACGGACGGGTCGAGGGTGCGGCTGAGACTGTTGGACGATATTGAGATTGGTGAGACCGTGGTGAAGAAAGGGTCGTACCTCTATGCCACCATGAGCGGTTTCGGTTCGCAGCGAGTGAAGGGTAGCATCAACTCCATCCTTGTGGATGACGAGCTGATAAAGGTTTCGCTTTCGCTTTATGACACGGACGGACTGGAGGGACTGTATGTCCCCGGCAGCCAGTTCCGTGAGACCACGAAAGATGTGGCGAGCGGTGCTATGCAGAGCAACATGAACATCGACCAGAGTGGAGCGAACAACAGTTTCTCGCAATGGGGAATGCAAGCCGTGACCAATGCCTACCAGAAGACAAGCAATGCCATCAGCAAGGCTATCAAGAAGAACAAAGTGAAGCTGAAGTATGGGACGTTTGTTTACCTTGTAAATGGGAAAGAGAAAAGGAAATAGACACTGCCCGACAACGGAATTGTCGGGAACGGTGGCTCATAGAGTATAAACATCAAAAAATCAACTAATATGAATTGTTTTCAGAAAATGAATGTCTGTGCATTGCTTTCGCTGAGCGTGCTTTCAGCCAAGGCGCAGACCACCTACATGGAGATGGAGCAGCTGACGGTCAACGACCAAGTGACCACCGTCATCACCGCCTCCGAACCCATCCGCTTTGTCGATATATCCACAGACAAGGTGGTGGGCGACCAACCCATCAACAACACCATCCGCCTGAAGCCGAAGGACAACGTGTATGCCGACGGTGAGGTGTTGGCGATAGTGACAATCGTGACGGAACGCTACCGCACGCAGTATGCACTGCTCTATACCACGAGGATGCAGGAGGCAGTAACCGATAAGGAAATAGAATGCTCGGAGCGCAATGCCTACAACAATCCCGCTGTAAGCCTGTCCACTGCCGACATGACCAAGTATGCACGTCAGATATGGTCATCGTCTGCCAAATACCGCAACGTGGCGACGAAGATGCACCGCATGGTAATGCGCCTGAACAACATCTACAGCGTGGGCGAATATTTCTTCATCGACTTCTCCGTGGAGAACAAGACCAACATCCGCTTCGACATCGACGAGATGCGCATCAAACTATCGGACAAGAAGCAGAGCAAGGCTACCAATGCGCAGATAGTGGAACTGACCCCATCTCTTGTGTTGGACGATGCGAAGACCTTCAAGTATGGCTATCGCAACGTGATTGTGGTGAAGAAGATGACCTTCCCCAACGACAAGGTGCTGACCATCGAGCTGTCGGAAAAACAGATAAGTGGACGCACCATCTCGCTCAGCATCGACTATGAGGATGTGCTGTCTGCCGATTCGTTTAACCATATACTGTTGGAGGAGGAATAATGAGAATTAGGAATGAGGAATTAGGAGTGAGGAATTGGCTTGTGCATACCTTACTCGTTGTCATCTGTTTTATGGCAAGCATGACTCCGGCAATGGCGCAGCAGAATAGCGACCGCATATCCTTGGGGTTCGGATGCCTGTATGAGCGAGGACTGGACGTGACGCTGTCCTACGAGTATGAGACGAAGTACCACAATGCGTGGGAGTATTTTGCAAACGGATATATCAAGTGGAACGAGTGCGCATCGTGCGGTCATGTCTGTCCTGAGAGTTTTTGGAACAACTACCGCAGTTATGGTTTCGGCTTTGCCTATAAGCCCTGTGTGGCAAGAGGACGCAACCACCATGGCAACATGCGCATAGGAGCATCGGCAGGTAGCGATACTGACAGGTTCTTGGGTGGCATCCACCTCGGCTATGAGCAAAACTATACACTCAGACACGGCTGGAAGCTCTTCTGGCAGGTGAAGACCGATGTGATGATCAAGGGTGAAGACCTGTTCAGAACGGGTATTGTCCTGGGTGTGAAACTTCCTGTAAAATGACTATGCGTATGAAGAAACTGTTTTCAATCTTGGCAGTTGCGGCAACGGTGTTGCTGACTGCCTGTGACGAGCATCAGGACTTTCCCGACACAGCCATGAAGGTCACCCATATCTTGACCACTGACGGCAAGGTGATGCCCTACGAAACCTACGAGCAATCGTGCAAGCAAGCCATTGCAGTGGTGTTCAACGTCAATCAGAGGGAAGAAATGGAGGGAAACGGATATGCCGTCTATCTGTGGGACATCGCTCCCGAAGCCTTTGCTGACAGTATCGGTGTGGAACAGGACACATCCTGTGACCTCACCGCCTACGACGGCAACAAGAACACTTTTGCCCTTTATGGCACGACCGATGTGAAGTCGCCTTTGGCTGAGCGTGTCTTCGACATGTGGCGTTACGGGCAAAGTGCCTATATCCCCAGTGTGGCACAGATGCGTCTGCTCTATCATGCCAAGGACATCATCAACCCATACATCCTGAAATGCGGCGGCACACCTATCCCCGATGAGGATGATGACTGTTGGTATTGGACTTCAACGGAGGTAGAAGGACAAGCGACCGCCAAGGCATGGCTTTACTCACTGGGAAGCGGTGCCATACAGGAGACTCCCAAGTGGCAGCCGCATAAGGCGAGACCCATCATCACGATTATGGATTAGCCCATATACAGACATCGAGTATCACCCGTATCATCATCAAAGTACAACAATTAAAAAAGAAAAAGCATGAAAAAGAATTTGTTTCTAATGTTGGGACTTGGAGCCATGCTCCTCACGTCCTGTGACCAAGACATCGTCAATGAGATTTACCTGCCCGGTGGCGGAGGTTCTGTGGTCGTGACCGACAGCACATCAACCAAGCAGCTTCAGGTATTCACCAATCTGGAGATGCTGCAACCTGCCGTTTCCACACGAGCCGTTGACAACCAGTGGGAACTCAATGATATGATTGGCATCTCTTCCACAGGGATGATCAACAATATGAAGTTCACCCGAAGCGGCGGCACGAATCAGTTTGTGTCAGCCAACAAGGTGTTTTTCACGGACACAGACACTCACACCTTCAATGCCTACTATCCCTATACGGCAAATCCTACCAACGACCTCATAGAGTTCCAAGTGCCGGAGGCAGCTGTACAGAGTGAGCAGAAGGTCAATGATTTTCTGTTTGCCAGTGGAGCGGCATCATACGCCAATCCGAGCCTTACATTGAACTTCACCCATCAGATGGTGCGTGTCATCATCAAGGTCTATACCTCACCAGAATACGGTTTCACCACCAATGATTTTGCAGGAAGCCTACTCACGTTCGTCGGTTATTTTGACAGCGGTACTTTCAACATCAAGACCGGAAAGGTAGAATGCAGTGACGAGTCGGTGACGACCTATTATTTCGGCGACCCACAAAGTGACCACATGGAATATACGCTTTATGTTCCTGCACAGGTTATGCCAGACATGACATTGCAACTCAGCAATGGGGAGAACTTCGTATTCCTCACAAACGACACGTGGAAAGCGGGTCATTCCTACAGCTATTCATTGAAGCCTGTACGCAACACCTTGGAGGTCATATCTGCAACTATTTCTCCGTGGACAGTAGAGTCTGAGAAGACCATCAACGGCTACGAATAAAACTCATAAGAGGATTGGAGGGTGTCCACCGTGGCATCCTTCATCTTTTCTCATTATCACCCAACATCATCGTAAAGTAAATGGAAGAAAGCAAAGAGTTACAGGGTTTTTACAAGATATTCAGGGCGGTGATTTATGTCTCCATCCTGATGGAGTTCTTCGCCTACGCACTGGAGCCGGAGCAGTTGGACTTCTTGGGCGGCGTAGTGACGGATATCCACACTCGCATCAAGCGGTGGATGATTTACCATGACGGCAACCTCGTGTATAGCAAGGTGGCTACGTTCCTGCTGATATGTATCACCTGTGTGGGAACGCGCAACAAGAAGCATCTGGAGTTTGACGCTCGCAGGCAGGTGCTCTATCCGCTGCTGTCGGGAGTGCTGCTGATTGTGCAGTCCGTATGGCTGTTCGGTCATTCGATAATGCCCTGTTTCTATACCCTCCGTTTGAACACTTGGCTCTATATGCTCACTTCCATCGTCGGTGTCGTATTGGTGCATATCGCCCTCGACAATATCTCTAAGTTCCTGAAGGAAGGGCTGCTGAAAGACCGCTTCAACTTCGAGAATGAGAGCTTTGAGCAATGCAGGGAGTTGCAGGAGAACAAGTACAGCGTGAACATCCCTATGCGCTATTATTACAAGGGCAAGTTCCGCAAGGGATGGGTGAACATCGTCAATCCGTTCCGTGGCACATGGGTTGTGGGTACTCCTGGTTCTGGTAAGACCTTCTCCATCATCGAGCCGTTTATCAGGCAGCACAGCGAGAAGGGCTTTGCCATGGTGGTGTACGACTATAAGTTTCCCACTCTCGCCACCAAACTCTACTATCATTACTTGAAGAACAAGAATGCCAAGGACAGCAAGATGCCCCATGGCATGAAGTTCAACATCATCAACTTTGTGGATGTGGAGTATTCGCGCCGTGTGAACCCCATCCAGTTGAAGTACATCAACAACCTTGCCGCAGCGAGCGAGACCGCCGAGACCCTGCTTGAATCCCTGCAAAAAGGCAAGAAGGAAGGCGGCGGTGGCAGCGACCAGTTCTTCCAGACCTCTGCCGTCAACTTCCTTGCCGCCTGCATCTATTTCTTCTGCAACTACGGCAAGGAGCCCTACGACAAGGACGGAAAGATGCTGATTGCCGAGCGGCGTGAAGACCCAAAGACGAAAAGGCTGATACCCACAGGACGGGTGTTCGACCATTCGGGCGCGGAGGTGCAGCCCGCTTATTGGTTGGGCAAGTACAGCGACATGCCACATATCCTATCGTTCCTCAATGAGAGTTATCAGACCATCTTCGAGGTACTTCAGACCGACAACGAGGTAGCCCCCTTGCTTGGCCCGTTCCAGACTGCCTTTGCCAACAAAGCCATGGAGCAGTTGGAAGGTATGATTGGCACGCTACGTGTCTATACCTCCCGTCTCGCCACCAAGGAATCTTACTGGATATTCCACAAGGACGGCGATGACTTCGACCTGAAGGTCAGTGACCCGAAGAATCCAAGTTATCTGCTCATTGCCAACGACCCCGAGATGGAGAGCATCATCGGTGCACTGAATGCCTTGATTCTCAACCGCCTTGTAACGAGGGTGAATACAGGACAGGGCAAGAACGTTCCTGTCAGCATCATCGTCGATGAGTTGCCGACCTTGTATTTCCACAAGATAGACCGACTGATAGGCACAGCCCGAAGCAACAAGGTGAGCGTGGCACTTGGCTTTCAGGAACTTCCGCAGTTGGAAGCCGATTATGGCAAGGTGGGTATGCAGAAAATCATCACCACCGTGGGCAATGTGGTGAGCGGTTCGGCAAGAGCCAAGGAAACCCTCGAATGGCTGTCGAGTGACATCTTCGGTAAAGTAGTGCAACTCAAAAAGGGCGTGACCATCGACCGTGACAAGACCTCCATCAACCTCAATGAGAATATGGACAGCCTGGTGCCTGCAAGCAAAATCTCCGATATGCCCACAGGTTGGATATGTGGACAGACCGCCCGTGACTTCGTAGTCACCAAGACCGGGATGAACGGAAGCATGAACATCCAGGAGAGCGAGGAGTTCAAGACATCCAAGTTCTACTGCAAGACCGACTTCGATATGACGGAAATAAAGAAGGAGGAATCGGAGTATGTCCCTCTCCCTAAGTTCTATAAGTTCAAGTCGAAAGAAGAGCGAGAGCGCATCCTCTACAAGAACTTCGTTCAGGTTGGGGAGGACGTGAAAGCCATGATTAAAGAGATTCAGCAGTTCCGCACTATGATGTAGTGATATTGATTAGAGTGCGGTGAGACATCGCACCTCCTATATAAAATAATGTAATGAGAAGATACATCATCGTACTATTGAGCATGTTGGCCATCTGTAGCGTGCCCTGTCAAAGCCAAACCATTGACAGGGCACTGTTTGAACGGATGGTAGCCATTACCAAACACTTCGAGGGTTGGCACGACCCAAAGACCACACCGGGCTATGTGGGCTATGGTCACCAGCTACAGAAGGGAGAGCGTTTCCCGAAAACACTGACACGTCAGCGTGCAGATTTGCTGTTACGGACAGACCTCCTCCGGCACCTGCGCCTATATGCCCGTTATGGCAGGGATGCTTATCTGCTTGCCACCCTCTCGTACCAGATTGGACCAGCCAAGTTGTTAGGCAATGGACGATACCCGAAAGCGTCCCTGCTCACCCGATTGGAACGTGGCGACAGGGACATCCTGCCACTCTATCTGAGCTATTGCAAATGGAGGGGAAAAGCAGTGGCATCCATTAGGAAACGGAGGTGGGTGGAATATCAGCTGTTGTATGCCGAGCGGTGAGGCACCATCCCTCCTATACCTGTTTGTCTGTCACTTATATTATATATAAAGGTAATAATTGCAATTTCAATGTTAAAGTCAGAGCATTATGGCATCCATCAAATTAAAGTTCAGAACATCATCTGTTCAAGAGAAAGAGGGTCGCCTGTATTATCAGGTGATACACAATCGTGTGGCACGTCAGATCCATACAGAGTACAGAATCTATTCCTCAGAGTGGGATGCGGACCATTCAAACATCATTTTGCCAACTTCCGTCACTCCACAACGTCAAGCCTATCTTCTTTCCTTGAAAGATACATTGGATGCTGACAGGAAGAAACTGCTGTTGGTCATTGCACGGTTGGACAAGGAAGGGCAGTCATATACAGCAGACACCGTCGTTGACAACTTCCATGAGGGAAAAGAATTACATGGCATTATCGGCTATACGCTGGAGTTGAACGAAAAACTGAGACGCATCGGCAAGAAGCGGATGGTAGCAAGGTACAAAACCACCCTCAACAGCCTCCAGCGTTACCTGAAAGGAGGCGATGTGCCATTGGAGGAAGTCGATGGGACAACGATACAAGGCTATGAACAGTGGCTGAAAGACAGCGGACTGTGCCGCAACACCACCTCTTTCTACATCCGCAACCTGCGCACCATCTACAATCATGCCGTAGATGACGGACTGGTCATCTCTTCCTCACCGTTCAAGCATGTATATACCGGCATCGACAAGACCGTCAAGCGGGCACTCCCCTTGGAAATCATCAAGCAACTGAAAGAGCTGGACTTGAGTCTGAACCCCCGTTTGGAGCTTGCAAGGGATATGTTCCTGTTCAGTTTCTATACCCGTGGGATGTCGTTCATCGATATGGCACAACTTACACCAAGCAATCTGCATGGCAGTACGCTCATTTACCGCCGTCAGAAGACCTCACAACAGTTGCACATCAAATGGGAACCTGCCATGCAGGAGATAGTGGCGAAGTACAAAACAGATGATTCTCCCTACCTGCTCCCTATAGCAAAAGGAGAGGGAGCCATATTCTGGAGACAGTACAAGAATGCCTATAGCCGTATCACCAAGCAGTTGAAGAAAATCGGAGAAATGATAGGCCTGTCCGTACCCCTGACCACCTACGTAGCCCGCCACTCCTGGGCAAGCATAGCCAAGAGCAAGAACGTGCCCGTATCTACTATCAGCGAGGCATTGGGGCATGACTCCGAGAAAACCACACAGATATACCTCTCCTCATTGGACACCTCTGTCGTTGACAACGCCAACAATCTCATCATCAATTCTCTTTAGGAGGTGCAGCGTCTCACTGCACCTTTATTTCAATATTTATAACTATTGTATTGCGGTGTGATACCGCAACTATAATAAAAAAGTCGGGGATTGTTGAGCAAAAAGGTGTTTCTCTCTTTAAGAGAAACTCTTCGGGATGCAAAAATATGAAAATAACTCCAATTCACCAAATTATATAGCGACTTTTTTACAAAAATGCTAAAATTTGTTGATTTCCGTCAAGCAATTGTTGAGCAAATATGTCTTTTACGATAAAATGATACCTCAATATCAACTGTTTAGCAAAACGATATTTCTCTTAAAGAGAGAAACATCTTTTGCATACCTTTTCCGACCGAATTTTTATGTCGTAAAGAGGGGCTTTGCAGGGGGTGGACTCAGAAAGATGAGAATAGATGACTATTGTAGTTGAAACACATAGAAAGTTGCTGATATACAGACCGATACGCATATCGGGATGAACCATGAGTACGTTCTTTTCTCAAAAAACACATGTCAAAACAGTATGGTGAATGTATTGGACAAGGATAAGATACTGTGGTATGTCATGCGGGCCTACAAGAACGAGAATACTGCCGAAGATCGGCTCTCTAATGAAACGTATGGCTTAGAGTATTTCATACCCAAGCAGAAAGTCCTTCGCACTGTCAAGGGCAAGAAAGTCTTTTTCATGGTACCCGTCATCCATAGTCTGGTGTTTGTGCATGCAAGTCATCAGAAGATTGTTGATTTCAAACACAATTATTATTACGACCTACAGTTTGTCACATGGAAAAGTGGCGGAGAACTTGTCTATCTGACTGTACCTGATGAAGACATGACCAACTTCATCAAGGTGTGCAAGCAGGCAGATGAAGAGGTACACTTCTACAAAATCAGCGAAATCAACAAGGAAAAAGATAAAATCAACATTGAAAAAGGTAAAAGAGTAAGGGTACATGGCGGACCGTTCGACCAGGTGGAGGGCTACTTCATAAAAGTGGCAAAAAAGAGAGGTCGGCAGCTTGTCGTCATTATTCCCGACCTACTGGCGGTTTCAGCTGAGGTGAAGCCGGAATATATTCAAATCATAGACTGAGATTATGGAAACACGAATTACCCCCCGAATTGATTGATACAGAGGGATTAGTACAGGACAGACCGACACAAACGGCCTATTAAAGTTAGATAGAGAATGAGTTTAATTTGGATTGTCAACATCCTGTCGGTATTCTTCCTGTGCGTGTTTTTCGCAGGAATCGTGATACCGCAGATTCTGCTCATCGCCTTCCGCAGGCGACTGTTCGACGAGCCGGACGAGCGGAAGATACATCAGTGTGTAGTGCCTCGCCTTGGCGGTATGGCCTTCAAGCCCGTAGTGTTCTTCTCCTTTGTCCTGCTTTTGGCGGTCAATGTCTCAACCGGACATGATGAGCTGCTTAAGGAAATAGGCGCAGAAGCGTTGCCATTGGCATACGCCTTCTGCGCCATCATCATGTTGTACCTTGTCGGCATTGCCGATGACCTTATCGGTGTGCGCTACCGTGCCAAGTTCTTTATCCAGATAGTCTGCGGCATCATGCTGGTGGCTGGCGGAGTGGAACTGTCCGACCTTCACGGAATGCTGTTCATCCATTCCATGCCGTCGTGGATTAGCATCCCTCTCACCGTTTTCGTTACGGTTTTCATCATCAATGCCATCAACCTCATCGACGGCATCGACGGACTGGCCTCTGGGCTGTGCAGCATTGCCTTCCTGTTCTACGGGATGACCTTCATCTGGTTCCACCAGTATCTCTATGCCATGCTTGCCTTCGCTACTTTGGGCGTACTCATACCATTTTATTATTACAAGGAAATATATATCGAAACCGAACGAATTATCATTCGAAATTTCAAACAGAAGGATGCCGAAGGGTTGTTGGAGTATCTTTCCCATCCGCGTGTGAATTGCTTTGCCGGAGACCGCCTTTGTTCCAGAGAGGCGGCATGGGCATATATGCAGTATTCCCCGAAAGACATGCTGCGCTATGCGGTGAGTCTGAAAAAAGATGACTTTATTATCGGTGACGTGTTCGCTTTGCGTGAGAATGAAGACACTTATAATGTGGGGTGGCATTTCAACAAACGTTTTGAAGGCAAAGGATTCGCTTGTGAAGCGGCAGCCGGATTGTTGGATTATCTTTTCCGAGAGGCGGGCGCACGGCGTATCTATGGATTTGTGGAAGATGACAATATCCGCTCCAAACGCTTATGCGAACGTCTTGGTATGCGCCGCGAAGGATGTTTCAAAGAGTTTGTGACATTCGTAAACAATCCTGACGGCTCCCCAAAATATGAAGATACCTGTGTTTATGCCATTCTCGAAAAAGAGTGGAATACCATCCGTCAGTGGTGACACACCAAACCTATTATGAATTAATACAAAACAAGAAGAAAATATGAACAAGCAATTCATTATCACGAATTTCGCCGCATTTGCTCTCATGCTGTTCCTGCCGACCGGATGCAGGCAGGCGGACGGCAAGCAGGATGCGGTGCAGAGTTATCGGGTCATAAAGGTCGCGGCAAGTCCGGTGGAAATCTCCGAGTCCTATTCCGCCGCCATACGCGGACGGCAGGATGTGGACATCCTGCCGCAAATATCCGGGCGCATTATCCGTCTGAAAGTGAAAGAGGGTGAACGGGTGAAGACCGGTCAAGTATTGGCTGTAATTGACCAAGTGCCCTATCGGGCGGCATTACGCACGGCGCAGGCCAATGTCAGCGCGGCACAGGCAAAAGTGGAAACGGCAAGAATCGAGCTGCGGGGCAAGCAGGCATTGTTTGACGAGAAGGTCATATCCGACTACGAGCTTTCTCTCGCCCGGAACCAACTGGCAGTGGCGTGTGCTGAACTCGAACAGGCAAAGGCACAAGAATCGGATGCACGCAACAATCTCTCCTATACGGAAATCAAAAGCCCGAGCAACGGAGTAGTAGGCACATTGCCCTATCGCATCGGTGCGCTTGTCGGTCCCAATATGGCACAGCCTTTCACGGTCGTGTCCGACAATGCGGAGATGTATGCCTATTTCTCCATTTCGGAGAATATGCTACGGCGATATTTGGCTCGCTATGGCTCGATTGACAGCATGATAGCCGGGATGCCGGAAGTGGGCCTGCAACTCAACGACGGCAGCCTGTACAAGGCGAAAGGACGTATTGAAACCGTAAGCGGCGTGGTGGATCCTGTTACCGGAACGGTACAAATCAAAGCCCTGTTCCCCAATCCCGACCGCGAACTGTTGAGTGGCAGCATCGGCAATGTCATCCTTCAAAACCCGAAAACGGAGGCCGTAACCATTCCCATGACCGCCACCGTGGAACTGCAGGACAAGATTATCGCTTACCGTCTGAAAAACGGACAGGCGGAAGCCGCCTATCTCACGGTGGACCGCCTGAACGACGGCAACCGGTTTATCGTAAAAGAAGGTCTTTCGGTCGGTGACACCATTGTCGCCGAAGGCGTGGGACTGGTGAGAGAAGGCATGAGCATAACCCCTAAAAACGAAACGAAATGAACCTGCGATTTTTTATAGACCGCCCGGTGTTTTCGGGCGTTATCTCGGTGGTGATTGTACTGTTGGGCATGATTTCCATGTTTTCCTTGCCGGTGGAACAATACCCCGACATCGCACCTCCGACCATCAACGTATTCGCAACTTATCCGGGAGCAAACGCTGAAACCGTGCAGAAGGCAGTGATAACCCCTCTGGAAGAAGCCATCAACGGAGTGGAAGACATGACCTATATGACTTCCACGGCATCGAATACGGGAGATGCTTCCATCAACATCTATTTCAAACAGGGAACCAACGCGGACATGGCGGCGGTAAACGTGCAGAACCGCGTGAACGGCGCACTGAGCCAACTTCCGGCGGAAGCCACCAAGACCGGTGTCACCACTGAAAAGCAGCAGAATGCCGAACTGATGACTTTCGCGCTCTATTCGCCCGATGACCGCTTCGACCAGACCTTCCTGAACAATTACGTGAAAATCAATGTCGAGCCGAGGCTGAAACGTATCAGCGGCGTGGGAAAGGCACAGTTGTTCGGTTCCAACTACAGCATGCGACTTTGGCTGCGTCCCGACAAGATGGCGCAATACGGGCTTATCCCCGATGACATATCCACCGTACTCGCACGACAGAACATCGAGGCCGCCACCGGCTCCTTCGGTGCCAATCATCCTACCGCCAATGAATACACGATGAAATACCGCGGACGCTTGTCCGGCGCGGAAGAGTTCGGTGAGTTGGTCATCAAGTCACTGCCGGGCGGCAATGTGCTTCGGCTGAAGGAGGTTGCCGATGTGGAACTGGGCGATGAATACTACAACTATTCCTCCGAAGTGAACGGGCATCCGGCAGCCATGATGCTCATCAACCAGAAAGCCGGGTCCAATGCTTCAAGCACCATCAAGGAGATTCACGAAGTGCTTGACGACCTTAGCCGGGACTTGCCCGAAGGGACGGAATTCGTGGTGCTTACCGATACCAACAAGTTCCTGTATGCCTCCATCCACTCTGTCCTCCGCACCTTATTGGAAGCGATACTTCTGGTCATCGTGGTGGTGTATGTGTTCTTGCAGGACATCAAGTCAACGCTTATCCCTACCATATCCATCTTCGTTTCCATCATCGGCACATTTGCCGTGATGTCCATGATTGGATTCTCCATCAACCTGCTCACCCTGTTCGCGCTTGTGCTTGCCATCGGAACCGTGGTCGATGATGCCATTGTGGTGGTGGAAGCGGTGCAGGCGAAGTTCGATGAGGGCTATCAATCAGCAGTTCTCGCGGCTGATGATGCCATGAAAGGCGTTTCGTCGGCTATCCTGACCTCTACCATAATCTTTATGGCAGTGTTTTTCCCCGTAGCCATGATGGGCGGGACTTCGGGAGCGTTCTACACGCAGTTCGGTATCACGATGGCTGTTGCCGTGGGAATCTCGGCAGTCAATGCCTTCACACTCTCACCGGCACTTTGCGCGCTGCTGCTGAAACCCTATATCGATGAGCAGGGCAACACTAAGAACAATTTTGCAGCCCGTTTCCGTAAAGCGTTCAATGCCGTCTTCGACAGTCTGAGCCGACGCTATGTACGTGGAGTGATGTTCATTATCCATCGCCGATGGCTGTTGTGGAGCATCATAGGCATTTCTTTCGGGTTGCTGGTGCTGCTGGTCAATGTCACAAAGACGGGACTTATTCCCGAAGAGGACACCGGGACGGTCATGGTGAGCATGAACACGAAGCCCGGCACATCCATGGCTCAGACAAGTAAGGTGATGGAGCGTATCAACAGCCGTCTCGACAGCATCGGCGAGATTGAATACAGCGGTGCGGTCGCCGGTTTCTCTTTCAGCGGTTCCGGTCCCTCGCAGGCGATGTATTTCGTGACACTCAAAGACTGGGAGCAGCGTAAGGGAGAGGGGCAGTCGGTCAATGATGTCATCGGAAAGATTTATGCCGCCACTTCGGATATTCCCGATGCCACGGTGTTCGCCATGTCGCCTCCGATGATTGCCGGGTACGGCATGGGAAACGGTTTCGAGCTTTATTTGCAGGACAAGGCGGGCGGAAACATCGCCGCCTTCAAGGAAGAGGCAGACAAGTTTGTCGAAGCCTTGTCGCAGCGACCCGAAATCGGCGAAGTCTATTCCTCCTTTGCCACGGATTATCCGCAATACTGGGTGGATATCGATGCCGCCAAATGCGAACAGTCGGGTGTGTCGCCCGCAGATGTGCTTTCCACATTGTCGGGCTATTATACCGGACAATATGTTTCCGACTTCAACCGGTTCTCCAAGCTCTACCATGTGACCATGCAGGCTCCGGCGGAATATCGTGTGAATGCGGAATCCCTGCACCACATGTATGTGCGTGCCACCGATGGCGGCATGTCGCCTTTGAGCCGGTTCGTGCGCCTGACCAAGACCAACGGCCCGTCAGACCTCACCCGTTTCAACCTGTTCAACGCCATCTCGATTAGCGGGTCTCCGGCTCAGGGCTACAGTTCGGGGCAGGTGCTCGAAGCCATCGGCGAGACGGCACGTGAAGTGCTTCCGTCAAATTACACATACGAGTTTGGCGGCATTTCGCGTGAGGAAAGCAAGACGACCAACAATGCCACGCTTATATTCCTGCTCTGCATGGTTCTGGTCTATCTGATTCTGTGCGCCTTGTATGAGAGCGTGTTCATACCCTTCGCGGTTCTGTTGTCGGTGCCTTGCGGACTGATGGGCAGTTTCCTGTTTGCGTGGCTCTTCGGTCTGGAGAACAACATCTACATGCAGACCGGACTTATCATGATTATAGGCCTGCTTGCCAAGACAGCGATCCTGCTTACCGAATACGCCGGTAAACGGCGGTCGGAAGGCATGACGCTGGCACAGGCGGCATACAGTGCGGCAAAAGTCCGCCTGCGCCCCATATTGATGACTGTGTTGTCCATGGTGTTCGGTCTTGTCCCGCTGATGATGGCGCACGGAGTGGGTGCCAACGGCAGCCGTTCGCTTGCCACAGGTGTAATCGGTGGAATGATTGTAGGTACTTTGGCTCTGTTGTTCCTTGTGCCGTCATTGTTTATTGTATTCCAATATATCCAAGAACGTGTTAAGCATAATTAAATGAAGAAGACAGTAATATATATCATATTGTCGGGATGGATGCTTGCCGGCTGTGGCACATACAGCCGGTATCATCGCCCTGACCTCTCAACGGAGAATCTGTATCGGGACATGCCGGCGGACATTGATACAATGACCATCGCGTCCCTGTCGTGGCGGGAAATGTTTACCGACCCGAAACTCCAGTCCTTGATTGAAACCGGACTTGAACGGAACGCAGACCTCAATGTGGCACGGTTACGCGTGGAAGCGGCAGAAGCCGTCCTGATGACTGCCAGACTATCATATCTTCCATCACTGGGACTGACTGCCGAAGGTAATGCCAATAAACATGACGGAGCAACGGCAAAGACATATAATGTGGGAGCGTCGGCAAGCTGGGAACTGGACATCTTCGGCAAACTTACGGCGGCAAAGCGTGGCGCAGCCGCCGCATTACAAGGAAGCCGTGCCTACCGGCAGGCCGTACAGACACAGCTTGTCGCCACTATTGCAGACAGTTACTACACCCTTGCCATGCTTGACGCACAAATGACAATAAGTAACCGGACTTTGGAGAACTGGCGGACTACCGTACGCACTCTTGAAGCGTTGAAAAAAGTGGGGAAATCAAACGAGGCTGGCGTATTGCAGGCAAAGGCGAACGTGATGCGACTCGAAGCATCCCTGTTATCCATACGCAAGAGTATTTCCGAAACAGAAAACGCCCTGTCTGCGATACTTGCCATGCCGTCACACTCGATTGGACGAAGTGATCTGGCCGAGGCTGCTTTCCCCGATACTGTCTCGATCGGAGTCCCTTTGCAACTGCTTTCCAACCGTCCCGACGTGCGTCAGGCTGAAATGGAACTGGCGCAAGCATTCTACGCCACCAATGCGGCCCGTGCCGCCTTCTATCCCAATATTACCCTCTCGGGAATTCTTGGATGGACTAATAACGGCGGTGGCGTAATCGTAAATCCCGGACAATGGTTACTTAATGCCATCGGTTCCCTGACACAGCCGTTATTCAACCGGGGCGTAAACATCGCCAACTTGAAGATAGCCAAAAGCCGTCAGGAAGAAGCCAAACTGTTGTTCCGGCAATCATTACTGAACGCAGGAAAGGAAGTGAACGATGCTCTGACCGCATGGCAGACGGCAAAATCGCAAATTGAAATCAATGCTCGGCAGGTTGAAACATTATGCGACGCTGTGCGAAAGACAGAATCGCTGATGCGTCATTCCAATACCACCTATCTGGAAGTGCTGACCGCCAAACAGTCTCTTCTCGAAGCGGAAGTGCAACAGTTACAAACTCGTTTTGAACGCATACAAAGTATAATTAAACTTTACCATGCGTTGGGAGGAGGAATGTAACTTTACAAGAATTATAACCTAATACTGAACCATGTTGTGTAATTTTTATATTTCAGTCGTCATAAACTTATAAATAAGTAATTTAGTATGCAAAAACAAATTAAAAAGTCTTCTCTTTTTTTGAAGAGAAGCAACACCTGACCCACTTCGCTACCGAACAGGATGTAGCAGAAGAATTGTTTGAGTTACTCTTAGAAGCGAGAGAACTCTATCTTCAGGATGTGATTTTGAATGGCAAGCGGTATGACCGCTATGTGGATGACTTCATCAACAGTCATCGGTATATCAACTGCAACAGTGCAATTTGCCGAAACTGCCACGAGATGAACATCCACATCGTCAAGGGACTGCTGAACGAATGCGCCCACCTTATCCAGCCTCTTTTTGAGGCATCCGACTTCTCCTTTGAGAAGTGTATGGAGTTACAAAGGAAGTATGACCGCTCGGAACCGTTGCCGCCATACAGTTGGCACGGAGCAAGGGGGCTTTTGTGTATGGCATCTGCAACGTCGTGGGTGCCTCTATCCCAAGAAATACGGATTCCGGGACATACATCCATGTAGGACCTGAGATAGGTGTGGCTTCTACCAAGGCTTTTACAGGACAGGTAACGGTGCTGATGCTGCTTGCCCTCTGCGTGGGACAGATGCGTGGTACTGTGGATGATGCAACCGTAGAGAGGATTGTCCGGGAGTTGAAGAACATGCCCCTATATATCCTAAAATCCGCAAGCAATCTCAATGGCAATCTCAATTGCAGTAAAGAGCTTGAA
>ENA-OYXX01000060-OYXX01000060.1-human-gut-metagenome-genome-assembly--contig:-NODE-60-length-46432-cov-5.053453_pt1 | contig 46432 bp, 34 predicted proteins | sample MGYA00243976_ERZ653434 | MGnify/ENA primary metagenome ERZ653434 (study PRJEB26926, sample SAMN06165112) | human gut metagenome | biome: ENVO:00009003; feature: ENVO:2100002; material: ENVO:00002003...
TAGAGCACCTGACTGTTAATCAGGGGGTCGTTGGTTCAAGCCCATCCTGAAGCGCGAAGATGGCGGCGAAGTGATTCGCCGCCATCTTTGTGTCTATATGGTTTATAAGATTCATAAGTCTTATACCTCTTATAGCCAGGACACCCGGAGCGTCAGGATGAATCCTGGACGCTCCGGGTGTCCTTGTATTCGGATATGGCCGTATTTTACTTGCGGATCTTGACGGTTCCGTTGGTGGTGCGGATCATGTACATGCCGGGAACCGTGACGGACTCCATGCTGTCGCCCACGCGGATGCCCTGCAGGTTGTAGACACCCAGGATTCTGTCGCGTGACACCTCGATGCTCTCTACGCCGGATTCCGCTTTCTTGACCTCGATCAGCAGCGGCCGCGTCGCCACCGATTCAACCTCATCCTCGTAGAATGCCGTAACGGTGTAGGCGTAGACACCCTCGCCGACCTCGTCCACATACTGCGTCTCAGTCTGCGGAGCCTCCATCAGAGGCTCCCCGTCTCGATACACCTTGTAGCCCGTAGGCGTGAGGTTTTCTGGAGCCTTCCAGGTCAACGTGACGGATCCTCCCTCATTGGCTTCCCCTTCCAGCGCCACAGGTGCCGGATGCTTCGGATCCTCAGGCATGAGAGTGCTGTTGGAGTTCACCGCATGCAGCCTGATGCTGCCGGGAGCCACGCTTTCATCCGTGTCGTCTGTATCATCCAGATTCCCCGGATCCTCTTCATCGGGATCCTGGATTCCCTCGTTGCCGCCGTCTTTACCAGGCTCCGCGGGAACCTCCTCGATGTTGCTGAACTCCACGCCGCAGTCCTTCTTCTTCCAATCCGTGAAGACATACTCCGTGACATTGCCGGACCCCGGGAACGGTGTGCCGGCACGCGCGTACTCCTGGCGAACTCCGTTGGCCTCGATCAGGTCCACATACTGATGGGCAGGGGTATTGTTGACCCTATTGGCATCCCACACGCTCTTGACATAGTCCACATGCCATATCAGCATGCCGTGGCCCGGGATGTACTTGTCGTTGCCCACCTTCTGACGCGCCTCGCACAGGAAGTATTCGTTCGGGTTTATCTCTCCGTTCTTGTAGCAGGGCACAATGTATGCCACATTGGTATCCGCCAGCATCGGAATCACATAGTCACCCTCGGCGTACTCGAACTGCCTGGGCGTCATCCAGTCCAGAGCCACACGCTCAAATGCGGAATAGTTCGGCGGAGTGCGTCCGTTGTTGTTGTAGAGACCATAGTCCATCACGGAATAGGCTCCGGGAGTGAACGAACTGGTATAGCTTGTGGCGTACAGGTCCGGAAGCCCCATCACATGGCTGAACTCATGGGTGAATGTGCCGATTCCATCAGGAATCTTGGTGGTGTAGCTAGTCTCGTTGCTGCATCCGTAGCGGCCCAGCCGCACGCCGTCGAGCGTGACGTTCTGACCCCCGTTCCTCACGTCCCACGAATGAGGCCAGATGGTGTTGTCGCCACCGCCGTCAGCCTCGCCGTAACCTGCGTAGAACACATATATGTTGTCCACCATTCCGTCTCCGTCGCGGTCGTATTCACTGAAATCAATCTCATCGTCCAGAGCCTCGCAGGCCTCGGTGACCATCTCGTCCGGACGCTTGTCACTGCCAGAGTAGTCATTCCCTCCGTAATAACTCATACGGTTGCTCAGGGTTACAGGTCCGAACACATCGAACGTAGGGATGAACTGAGGATTTCCTTCCTCGTCGCGTGAGTTGAACAGGAACCAGTCGCGCACCGAGCCTGTGCCGCCGAAGTGGTCGAAGCCTTCCTTGTTCAGCATCTCGCTGAAATAATCGTGGGCCGTGTAGTCGTCCTGGATTGTCTCATATTTATAGTCGGATCCGTTCTTGGAGTTGAACTTCACGTCCTGGAACTCCACCAGGATCACCAGGGCTTTCTGCTCGCCCAACACGGGATACCGCGTGTCGTCGAACAGGCCGATTCCCCGCGTGCCCTTGTTGCGGCGCGAAGCGGGAGCCTGCAGCTTGACATATTCCTTGTTTACCGACGACAGGAACGCTTGTGCGGCCGGCGTGCGGCGCTCGGCGTTCACGGCCACGATGGACGAGGGTGTCAACACCCCGTCGGCCGCCACATTAGCGTAGACATACCCTGCCGCGTCGTCATACAGCAGGGGATAACCGTCCTCGGTGGTGTACAGATGGCTCCACTCGTCGCCCGTCAGGCGTACGCGCAGAGTCGTGCCGTCGGGCTGCTCCACATTCAGGACGCCCTGCTTGGCCGGCACTGCGTTGGCGCTTGCCGCTATGCCTGCCGCCATCGCGACAGTCATGGCTCGAAGCAGTCCCCGCTTGAGGTTGTTCGTGATTTTCTTCATAATCGCTTTCTGTTATAAGTTGCAGTTCTTCGTCGCTCCTTCATCCCTGTCCGGGCATGAATAGTCATTTAACTTAGATATAGCATATCCAATACGCAAAAGTACGAAAAAATTTGAATTTTTCCGTACTTTAGTTTAAAAATCGTAAAAATTTCCGACAAATCGGCGGCATATGGTGTCATTCCGCCGTCAGCGATGTCAATACATGGGGTTGAATCCGGCCGACTTTTCCAGCAGATGGTTCACGCAGCCAACCACCTGGGTGTGCCTGGAGGTGTCCAGCTTGTAGATCTGACCGCGCTTCAGGTCCATCTTCGACAGGTCCACATAGTAGTATCCTGGATTGGTCACGATGTCGAAGTAGTAGCACAGGTCACGCGTGTCGGCGTAACTTCGCCACTGGGTGCTGGACAGGTTTGGCTCATCGGCCACCAGATAGGTGTACGGCACGCAGCTGTTGACCAGCACGGAGCGTGCAATGGAGACACCCAGCGCCTGTTCGCCTACGGCCTTGACATGATGGGCGAAATAGTTGGCGCGTACGCAGCGGTCGGGACTCGTCACAGTGCCGGGCAGCATGTTCTTGCCCCCGATCTTCTCCCAGTAGTTGATGATTGCAGTCATGGCCGGCCATTCCGGGTCGTTGGTCATGGCGCGGTAATCTCCCATCTCGTGGATGGTCAGCCTGCCTCCCACGAACTCGAATATGATGCTGCGCCCGGTGGCATCCGTCACGCCCCAGTGGAGCGTAGAGACCGTGCCGCCGTCGAATGTGGCACCCTGGATGCGGAAGTCCTGTGGCTTGAGTTGCTCGATCACCTCGTCCACGGTGGCGTTGTTGTCGAGCAGCCATGCCACGAACACCGCCAGCGACATATAAGGACGCCGGTCGTCCTTGGCGACTTCCGGAGCCTCGTAGACCGCCGTCTTGCAGAACAGGCCGTTGATCACAAGACCCTTCTCGTTCATTCCCTCGGTGATGCCGCCGTCGTAGCCCACGGCGTATACCGCGCCGTACTTCGACGTCCACCGCTTGCAGTTGTCGAGATTGGAGGATTGTTTCGCTATGCCTCGGGGGTAGACATAGAGGTTTGTGGGGATAGGTGTCTTCCAGTCCAGCGAGCGGGCCACCACGAACAGCGAGTCAGCGCCGTGATACACTATCCGCGTGCATGCGTCACCCATGTTCCATGATCCCATTGCTGCGGCGGCAACTACAGCCGGCGTCAGGATTTTCGTCGTGATTTTCATAATACTCTTGATGTTGTTGCTAATAGGTATCAAACATAAGGTATTTATACATCTGCCATAAGATGTCTTTACGCTTTTAGAACATAAGCTCATAAGTTCTCATAAGTCATATGGAACCATAAGGATTATCAACATAAGGATTCAAGGGACCTGAAGGTCGACATAAGCCATCCGGACGGCCTTATGTCGAGCGTGAGCTCCATGCCCACTTATGTTAAAATACAGCGTAGCCTTATGTAAACTTATGTTCTCATATGCGCGAAAACACAAATCATGAAAATGCACAAATACTTTGTATTTGTACTCTAATAACAACTGGATCAGGAGTATGTTTAGCGACTGTTCCTTAAAGTTCGGATTTGATTGTGGAGAGGTCGCGCATTGCGTCGGGGAGCAGCACGGAGGTGGAGCGGAACTCGGTGACGTGCGCGTCGGGGATGATGTGCGCCTTGATCTGTGCCGCGGTCGGCGTTGAGGAAAGTCTTGCGTATTCGGCCATGGTCCATGATGTGAACACCGAGTTAGGACCGAGCCCCTGCCTGTTCAGCCACCATCCCTTCCCCAGATACACAGGCAGGGAGTTCTCGCTGATGTCGGTCGGCGCTGGGAAATAGGTCAGGTTGCCGTCCGCGCCGAGAGTCACAGCCACATGGTCGGCGTACGGCCCGCTCATACGGAACACCGTGGCACGCGGGATGTAGGCCACGCCTCCGGTCAACGCGACCGGAGACGCCGCCTCCGGTACTGCGGCAGCCTGTGAGGCTCCCTTGTGGCTGCAGCCTGCCGATACGGACGCCAACAAAATTCCGGCCACTGCCAGTCCCATCGTCTTCTTCATCGTCATGATCGTTTTGGTTTCACCTGCAAAACTACTAAATTCCCCCCACATATCAAAACATAATTACTTTTGAGATATGGAGACCGTGGCGGCGGATGGCTGGCTGGCCCGGGACTGGGGCAGGAATCGGCTGTCCCTGCAGGTTGTAGTAGGTTACCGGGGATTCGGCGCCGTCGGAGTCGGTACCGTCGATTCCCAGCACTTCCGGCGACAGGTGGATGGTCGCGACCCTTCCCGAATACGCCGGCTTATACCACCAGTATGGCGCCAGCGGCTCATAGTCCAGGCCAAAGTAGAGATGATACAGGCTGATCACCCCCTCCCCGTTCATGTTTGAGACGTTCTCCCCGTTCCGCTCCCATTCATGCCGTATGGCTGCGCAATCGTGTCCGAGCCAGGAATGGCGTCCCTCCTCGTTCCAGAGATAATACTCGGCAAGTACGCCGTCGCCGCCGGCGCGCTGCATATTGCACGGCACCAACGGCACCACCTGCACCCACGTAGGGTCGGAGATGTCCAGCAATATATAGCCTGTGTCCGTCAGCACACAGCCCAAGTCTTCCTCCCATCGCGGGTCACGGTATGGATTCTTCAACGCCAGCAGGGCGTGATTGTCGCGGTGCATCAGCACCTCGACGTCGGTTTCTGTGACAGGCAGGATGTCCTCTACATCGAAGAGCGGCGTGAACCAGCCATCGCTAAAGGTTGCTGTACCGACATGCTCGTAGTCGACCTCGTCAGGAGTGTTGTATGGCTGCATGGTGAACGTGTTCTCGTTGTCCAGGTAATAATAGCTGCCATTCGGTTCCAGCGACGGATTGGAGGCGGCGAAGTAGACGCTGTCGGCAAAGATGACGGTACCGTCATCGCCGACCGTTCCTTGCACCGACCGTTGCGGGATGAACTGCAGTTTGCCGGCGCTGTCTATGGTGCCGTGATATGTATAAAGGTACATCATGCTGCCCCCGGTGCCGTTCTTTCCCACCGGCTGCGCGTTGGAGACTGTGACAGTCCTGCAGTCGGGACTCAGCAGCATCTCGGTGAGTTTCCCCTCGCAGGGGAAACCATGGATCAGCACGACGCTGTCGTTCTTCATCCGGAAGTATGCCGTCTGCATGCGCTCGCCATGCTTACCGTCCGCCTGCAGATGCCCACGGCACCTCCACAGTCGCAGTCCCTCGATACCCTCGTCTGCCGACTCGGCATAAAGACTCGCCGCTCCTGCCACGACCGCCGTCACCACACATATCAAATTCCGAAGACCAATCATGTCGTTTTATAATTTTCAATCAAAATATTACAGTTAGGAAGGTGATGCAAAGTTACGAAATTTTATCGGTAAAACAACACGAAAACCCAGGATGTTGCAATGCCGTTGGCTGTAGGGACATCCCTTCGGGATGTTTGAATGATAATCTTAATGATAGGCAAAAGTGCCGAAGGCACGTCCCTACAGTTCGGCGGTTCTGCCACATCCTCAGCAGTGGAATGGACGCAAAAAGCGGCCTCCGCTTGGGGAGGCCGCTTTCGTTATGTGTCAGTTGTGTTGTGCTAAGTGATTAGCGGGCGATGAACTTGGTGCTCTTGCCGCCCTGGGTCTTGATTACCAGCTGGCCCTTGACGGGAGCGGCAACCTCTACACCCTGCAGGTTGTAGTACTTGGCGGGACCCTCCGCCATGTCGGAGGCAATGCCCTCAACGCCTGCCCAGTCTTCGGGAAGCTCGATGGTGTAACTCGTCTCAGCATCTGGGAAGTAGTAACCCATGAAAGGCATATCCTGTACACCAAATCGAAGGTTGTAGATTTCGATCGTATTGTTTTCCAGATATGAAGTAGGAACACCTACGGCACCCATCTCCATTGCGATATCCTCGGTGGGAACACCCTCTACAAAGTAGCGCTGACCTTCCTCATTGTAGCAATCCAAATTTGTGATGTAGGGTTCATCAGTCTCTTTCTCGCGCATATCCATCCAGAAACCGGACTCAACCGCGGGACGAAGCAGGACACACTCGGGATCCGTAACATCGATATACAGGAATCCATCGGCCGAAAGTCCCAGATCGGGCATTGCAAGAGCGTAGTTAATCTGACTCCAGGCAGCACCCGCATAGGGGTTTTGAATGGCTATACATGTGTTGTCATCATTAACATACACCTTAACCGGCTGGGGATCCAGAACACGATACTCATCCTTGAAATTGAGATTCAGGAAGTTGTCGGTGAAAGCACCTTCACCCTTCAGTGTCCATCCCGATGCCAGGTCAGCAGCGGTGAACGAAGGCTGAACTTTCAGCCTCATTGAATCGAACGCATAGAAATAACCCTTGCTGATTCTAAACGCCATTATATCGTTATCAGGGAAAACGATATTACCCTCAGAATCGATTGTGCCCACAAGTGCATCGATAGTATCAACCTTATCCGAACCGGCGTTATAACGCTCAGGCTGCAGGACGACCATTTCCTGATAATTCGTGTTGTAGAACAGATCCTGCTTCTCTATGGTGATGGTACCCTTTGCAGCGTCCAGGGTAGCCACGATATCGATGTCACTGAACGGGAAACGCTTCAGCAACACCTCGTTTGCATTCTTACCGGCAACGATATGGCCGAAGAATCCACCCTTGAACTGGTCCTCGGCATCCAGGCCCCAGTGGTATGTAGTGTAATACCACTGACATACCGATGCCTCGGTTACGGCACGGGAGGCAGGAGCCATCTCCATGTCCTTCACAGGCTGCTTGATCTTGAGCGAGCTGACCAACTTGGCGTCCGAGAAATTGACCGCCTTCATCTCAGTCAACGGCGTTGCCGCGAATGCCGTTCCGGCCATCGCTGCCGCCATTGCCAATGCGTAAAATTTCTTCATGTCGAAAATTTTATTTGTTAGTAATTTGTTACAAAATCTGGAGTGAACGCATTATAGCAGAATCTGCGTTTCGCTTGCAAATATAGGAACTATTTTTGTTGTCTGCAAGTTTTTCCTGAAATTTTCGTAAAAAATATCATAAAAACAGCAAAATCGTTAATATTACTTGCAATATGACACATCCTATATTATTCACGCAAAGCCGTCATGAGTGCTATGGTTCCGCGAAGAAACAATTGAGCTTATGGCATTTACGCTAAGGCGTAAGACTTTCCTAAGTTCACGAAAGCCATCATGGAGAAAAAAATTGAGGTGCGACCATAAAGACCGCACCTCCATCGATATTCTGTTTACGTCATTTCCAGATACGCTTGGACACCTTGGAGCCCTTCTTGACAATCACGGGCTGACCCTTCACGGGGTCACCGATGCGGACACCAAGCATATTGTAGTACTCCTCCACGGCGTCATCACTCTCGATATCCCCTACACCCGATCCGGCCATGATGAACGGCAGCGAACCCATGTTGCTCTGGGTCGAGCCTAAGGTCTGGCGGAAATGGATAAAGTAAACCTCACCAGGCTCTGCCTCCGGGAAACTTGCAGTCACCACATCGCTGAATGTCTCCCCGTTCTCAGTGAAAGGCATCACCTTATAGAACTCATCCACTACGGGTATCAAGTCATAGGGATCATCAGGATCCATCTGCGAAATTCCGGCCGTAACCATACCGTCGAAATATCCGCTCTGGACCTTGAAGGAATACGACGCCTTTATATCGTTCAGATCCGATATCTGCGCCACATACGGCAAATGTCTGTCATTGACCGTCATCTCGATCACCTCCTCGGCATTATCTATCTTCATGCCGGTCAGCATCGTCCTTGTGGTTCCCGGCGACGGATACATGGTCACATCCACTTCGATGCCCGGGAAATAGGTATCCGTCTTGGAGTCATAGAACTTCAGTTTGTAACCGGTCTCCTTCGATACGGACGCGCTCATGCCTCTGGAGTCATAGAAACGGGTAAGCCATTCCCTCTCCTCCGTAACGCCGGCATCCAGGGAAATGAGGACACTCTCGCCTTCGAACACCTTGTAGCCGGCCGCGTTGCAGAGGCGTGGAGAAAGGCCCTGCACCAGTTCCAGATCGGAATCGTTGGTGAATTTAGCCTTTACCAGCACATTCTTGCCGGCATAAAGTTTGGAGCCGAAACTTGCATCCGACATCGAGATCGTGGCCATCGGCACATTCGTCACAGTGTACCTTGAGCCCTCTACCTTCAGCATACAGTAATTACGGTTGCCCCAGGCCACTGCCACAGGAACCCATTCTGCACCCTCGAAGTCCATGTCATAGCATGCCAATGTCACCTTGTAGTTTCCATCGGGCAGCTGCGGAATTGCCACCAACGGAAGCACCCTGTCATTGCCGTAATACTGTCCGACATAATCCAGTTCCACCACATCGAGCACTCCGAGTGTACCCTCCACGTCGACACGGCTGCCGGAAGTACCGTCCACAGGTTCGTATATCGCGCCGATCTTGGCCCTGAGTTTGTCGGCGGTTGTGGTCCAGCCCAACATTGTGCCGCCCGTCACGTCAAACGTCATGACTGAACCGTTGACGCTTGCCGTGGTTGAGCCGTACTGCAAGATGCGCTTAGGTTCCGGCGTCACAGGGTTGCCAGTGGGAGGCTGGATTCCGAAGATGGCATTCTGACGGGAATTATACCCACCTGTATAACTGCCCGTACCCTGAGCCTCGGGATTCAATGCATCAAGTGAATAGAAACCGTCGCTTGTGCCGCTCCAGCCCCAGTTGATATGGAAGTAACCCTTGCCGTCATAGCCATCGCATACGAATGAGTGACCTCCATCGGACGCCTGGCCGTTGATTACGACCGGCCCGATATTTTTCAGATTGTTGTACATCATCTCGCGCCACTGCGAGCTGCTGTACAGGTCACGCTGAACTGAAGCAACGCCTTCATCGTAATTGAAATATTTTTTCAGAGCCGGCGCGATCGACGCACCCGTGGTGCCCGACATAGTCGTGCTGTACTGCATGTTCACGGTGAACCCGCAGGCCTTCATCAGGTAGGCCACGGCATCGGCCTCGGTGTCGCTGTAGTTTCCCTTCTTGTAGATGTTGAGCATATTCTCCCAGTCGAAATCCTTCTGGGCCAGATTGATGGTCAGTTTGCGGTTCGCGCCCTCGATGGTGGTGCTGTAAGACACGATACCTTCGCCATGCTGGGGATAGTTATGATACTTCATCACCTGTGCCATCGACGTGGCCACACATCCGGTGACACAGGGCTGGGATCCTCCTGTCGGCTTGGGGCATTGGTTGTAATACGGCTCGGTCTGGTCCCATTTCGTCTTGACCATCGCGGGAATCGGAGCCCAGTCAGACTCGGCTCCGGCAGGTGACTCGCCTGTGGCAGCCTTGACGCCGTTGCTCACGGCCCACTCTATCTGACGGCCGTATTCCTCAAGCCACCATTTCAGTTCCGGCGACAGATTCTCCGCATCTATGCGTCCCTCGTCGCTGTAGCCCAATATGGGGTAAGCCACATCGTCCGCACCGACAATGACGTATCCCGCCGTCGGATTGTTGAATACATAGGCTGCGGGAGTACCGCTCGCCGCCTTGGCGGAATAAACGAGCTGCATCTCGGCAACGGGTGCTTTGGAAACCACACGGGCGCCGCCGCTCTGACGAGCGCGCTGCAGCGCCTGATCAGGCGTCAACGGTGATCCGACCGCCGTCAGGGCAATCAGGACACCAAGACCTGTCAAAAACGTCTTCTTGTTCATATGATGCTTTTTAATGTTCTGTGATTGGTAATCAGTTGCTTTGTGTCTCTCTGTTTTTAGCTGATTAAGTTGTTATCATGACAAATTGCCAACGCAATCTGGAGATATTTCACAAAATAATCAAAAAATATCCATATATGCAATACTTTTTATCTAAAATCCACCGACTTTTAATATTTTTAATAAATTATTTGCATCCCATATTACGTACGGACATGACTCCGGCATGTTTGATCGATTGCAAACATCCCAAGGGATGTCCGTACATAACAGAACATAACAGAGAAAGGGGACGGCTTCGGCAAGCCGTCCCCTTTGTTGGATGTCTCGAACTATTTTATTCCTTTTCGTCCTTGTTGTAGATGTTCGGGTTCTTGTTTGGTTCAATCAGGTTGCGGTCGATACCCTCGTTGTACTGCAGTTCGGCACGCGGGATAAGCATACTCCAGCCACGGTTGCAGTTGGCCGGTGTGTTGTAACCCAGCTCAACAGGCCAGTTGCCTGAAGTAGGATCTCCGGCCACCCATGCACGACGAACGATAGGAATGTTCCAGCGCTTGAAGTCGAAGAAGTTGAAACCCTCGCCCCACAGTTCGATACGACGCTCGCGACGAATCTCGTCACGCAAGGCTGCGCCCGACTTGGTGCAGGTGTATCCCGGAATACGCTTGCCCTGGATTTCCTTCAACAGGTTCTTGGCACCGGCCTCGTCGCCCAGTTCGTAGGCCGCCTCAGCCTCGTTCAGCACCATCTCGGCGGCACGCATGAACGGATAGGCACTCGTACCGTATGGAACCTGTCCCCAGAACTTATAATGGGCACCGACGGGCGTAGTCACCAGATTTCCATAAATACCCTTGGCCAACAACACCTTACCTGAAGAACCGGTCGTATAGTATGCCCAGTATCCCTCGTTGTTCATGGCACTGTAGTTGCCGGTAAATATGTTCTCGCCATAATACTTGCTGTAGTAGATGGCTACCTGGTACAGACCCCACTTTCCATCGACGGCATCCTTACGCTGAGTCGGACCCTTGGAGACGTCCATACCGGCATCGAAATGGTTGACCAAAGCCTCGTTCCACCAATCCTCGGAAGTGGTCTTACCAGGATTCCATCCACGGTTGATGGCCTGTATTGTCTCGGACTTGTCGGGAGTCAGGTACATCTGGCGACGGACATCGGTTTCCTCAAGCTCGTTGTAGAGGTCGAGGTTGATGGCACCTGCGCCGAAGCCCCAGTTCTGCGTGTATGCTCCGTTGACACCCCAGTGGGCTCCGAAACTGAAATAATAGATATCAGAGGGTTCGGTGGCCTGCGTCCATATCAGGCTGGCGTTGTCCTCCAGGAATCCTGCGAAGTATGTATCGTTGCTCATGACTTCGAATCCTGCCTCACCATCGGATGCCTTGCGGGCATTGGCAGCCGCTTCCCTGGCTGTTGTCCAGTCGTGCTTCAGCAGAGCCGCACGCGACAGGATGCCGTAAGCCACATTGATGTTGGGGTGCCACTTCTGATCACGGGTTCCCTTGCTTGCCTGATACAGGCCGATCGCCTCGTTAAGATCCTTGTAGATCTGGTCCAGAGTCTGGTTCATGGTCCAGAGGGGGGCGTCGCCTGTGCCGCCGTCAAGACGCTCGACGACGCAGTAGAAGTTTCCGTTGTTGCTGTCCTCCCAGCGGGGAGCGTAGAACTGCAGAAGTTTGGTATAGCCGTGAGCGCGGAAAGTCAGCGCCTGGGCCTTGATGAACTGGCGGTCGGCCTCCTCACCCTCGGCCTCATCGATGCCGTTGATAATCAGGTTGGCCTCCTGAATCAGCGTGTAACAGTACTTCCAGGGAAGATAGTTCATCACGTAATTCTCCTGCTGCCATGCCGTACCCCCTAATATGATTTCCGGTGTCCCCCACATCGCCATGGGAATACCGGACAACTCGTCCTGACCCATGGTCTCGCCGTAGAACATATTGATGAAACCTTCGCCGCTGGCGCTACCCTGCATACCGCCCTGCAGACCGCCCCACTGGGTCTGCATTGCGTTTGCCAGACCATTGATGGCAAGGGCAGCCGCGGTAGTGGTCTTGGTGACGTCCTTCTGCGTAATGGTCGTCTCAGGCGCAAGGTCCAGATAACTGTCGGAACAGCCTGCAGCCATTCCTGCAACAGCCAATACCGCCATGGCCTTGAATATATTGTTTCTTTTCATGTCTTTTTCGTTTTAAATTCGGTATGACTTAGAACTTGGCGGTGAGCTGGAACGACAGCACGCGCGATGGCACATAGTATGCTCCCTGGGCTCCACCGAAACCATAGGTAGGATTCATACCCTTCTGCTTGGAAGCGATGAACACGTTGTCGACCGACAGGCCGATGTTGATGCCCTGGAGCCTGATGGCGTTCATCCACTTGCGAGGCAGGTCGTACGAGATGTTGATGTTCTTCAGCGTCAGGTAACTGCTGCTGATCAGGAACCGGCTTGACGAAGCGTCGTTGTACTGCGACATAACCGTGTTGCGTACCGGGATACCGTTGGCGTCGATCTCCGAGGAGTTGACAAGTTTGACACCGTTTGCGTCGGCCGTACGTGCCACGGGAGTACCGTTCCATGCATCGAGGATATCCTTGTGCAGGGCGCCCGCGCTGGACTGCGAGAACATCATCAAGCGCTGATAGTTCGAGTTGTAGGTCTTGCCGCCGAGCCCGTAGGTGAAGAGCATGCTGAAGTTTATGCCCTTCCAGGACAGCTGTGTGCCGAACGAACCGTAGACCACGGGAAGACCGCTTCCCATGTCGCGACGGTAGGCGAACTCCGTACGGTCGGTCATCGGGTTGCCGTTCTCATCCTCGAAGTAGTGTCCGGAAGCCTTGGCGGAAGCAACCATATCATTCCACGTCTTCTGCTCCTCCTCATAGTTGCGGTCTCCGTTTTCATTCCACAGCCACAGGTCGGGTGAGTCGGGAAGCATATAGTACAGTGAGTTACCGGTCTGTGTGTCTACGCCTGCCCAGTCGTAGGTGTAGTGCTGGTACAGAGACTTGCCGATAAACAGGCCCTGCGAAGGCATGGAGTGGCCGTAAGGCAGTTTGACGATCTCGTTCTTGACGAAAGATGCGTCAACGTCGAAATGCCATGTCAACGCGGAGTTGCGGATGATGTCCACACCGAACTGGAGCTCCCAGCCGTAATTGGCCATCGTACCGACGTTGCGCATCACACTCAGCCCGCTACCGAACGATACGGGACCGCCCACGCTGCCGCCCGATGCCGGGAGAGTCACGTTGTAAAGCAAGTCGGCGTTACGCTTGTCGAAATAACCGATGCTGAAGGAGAAGCGGTCGTTGAACAGCGATCCCTCCAACGCGATGTCGAGAGTCTTGGTGGACTCCCAGCGCAGACCCGGGGCTGCCAGACCGGCCGGCACCAGCGTGCCGAGTTTGCCGTAGGTGGACTGGAAGTATGTGCTGAAATAGGAATAAGCGCCGGCCGCGGCGTCGTTACCTACGGATCCGTAGGCGGCACGCAGTTTCAGATAGTTGACCCAGTTCAGATTGTGCATGAACTTTTCCTTGGAGATGATCCAGCTTGCGCCGACGCTCCAGAACGAACCCCAGCGGTTGTCCTTGTCGAAGCGGCTGGTACCGTCGCGGCGGAAGGACAGTTCGCCGAAGTAACGCTGGTCATAGTTGTAGCGGACGCGTCCCAGGTAGGATTCCGTGCGGATCATGGCACGGCCCTGCGACGAGAAGTCGTTCTCCTGGAAGTTGGAAGCGTAGTAGTTATCGGGCAGCAGCTGGCCGCTCTTGCGCAGGAACGTCTCGTCACTGCTGAACTCGTAGTTCTCATGGTCCAGCAGGACATCGATATGGTTCAGGCCGTACTCATGGTTCCATGTGATGGTCTGCATGAAGGTGTGAGAGTTCGCGCTCTGGTTGGTCAGGTCCAGGCCGCCGGAGCCTTTCTGCGCGCCAACCTCGTTGTTGCTATACTCGATGCCTCCGATCTTGTAACGCATCATGTTGCCGCGTACCGTAGCCTCGAAGCCGTAGGGCAGGATGGCGGTGGCGTAAATCGAGCCGTTCACGTTCAGGTTGGTCCAGTCGCTGCGGTTCAGTCGCATCATCCACGCAACATTATCACCCTTGTTCAGGCCGGTGGTGTTCCAGATATGCGAGCCATCGGCGTTGTACAGGATCTCCCCGTCCTCGCCATGGGCGTAGTAGGGCTGTACCGGGGCATAGAAGTCTGTCAGGAAGGGATTGGTGGTGGCGCCGAGTTCGTCAGGGTCAGCGCTTCCGGCCTCAGACTTGGAATAAGACGCTGCCATGTTCACTCCCATCCTGAAATAACTTACAGGATTATAGTCGGCTGAGACACGACCGTTGAAACGCTCGAAGTCGGTCTGCAGCATATATCCCTGCTCGTCCAGATAGCCTACCGAGGCGAACACGTTGAACTTCTCGGTGGCGCCGGTGGCATTGACGTTGTACTCCTGGCGGTAACCCGTGCGGGAGATGGCGTCCCACCAATTCAGGTCAGTGTAGCCTGGAAGCACGCTGGCCACAAGTTTGCCGGTGGCGGGGTCGAACACCTCGTTGGCGGGCTTGTCATAGATGTTCTCCCCCTGCATGAATGTGTTCACGAAGTTTCCGGCCAGTTTTGATATTGCTGTCGCGTGGTCTGGGTAAGCGACAGGAGCGTTGGTCATACTGCCGTTGGCCCATGCGTCAAGAGTGGTCTCCATCCACTGGTCGGCGTTCAGAGTGTCGTAGAACGACAGTCCACGCTCATAGATTCCCTGGCGCACCTGGAGAGTGACGTCCACCTTGCCCTGCGACTTGGCGCGGCGGGTGGTGATCAGGATGACACCGTTGGCGCCACGGTTACCGTACAGGGCGCAGGATGCGGCGTCCTTCAGGACGGACATGGACTCAACGTCATTGGGGTTGATGTCGGAGATGTTGCCGTCGAACACGATTCCATCCACAACGTACAGAGGGCTCTGCGCGGAAGTGAAGGAGTTGAAACCGCGGATACGGATGGAAGGCGACGAACCGGGGGTACCGGTGGAGTTGTTGACCTGCACGCCGGGGGCGTTACCTTCCAGAGCGGCCGTGACGGAAGAGATAGGACGATCCTCGATTTCCCCGGCGCCGACAACCGCCACAGAACCGGTCAGAGACTCCTTGTTGGCCGTACCGTAGGCCACGACAACCAGGTCGTCCAGATTGGTGTCGGAGGACTCCAGACGGACCTTCATGTTGTTGTGAAGGGCTACCGTCTGCTCCTTGTAGCCGACATAGCTTACCTTGGCCGACTTCACGTTCGCGGGAACCGAGATAGCAAAGTTACCGTCGACATCGGTGGCGGCTCCCTGGCCTCCGCCGATAGGCATGACTGTGGCGCCGATCAGCGGCTCGTTGTTCGCCGCATCGACAACCTGGCCGCGTATGGTGTGGTTCTGAGCGACTGCCGCCCAGCTCACGCACATCAGCGTAACCATGATCATAAAGAGTTTTTTCATACCTTAACTAATTTAAAATTTGTTTGTTTTCTCTGCTAATTATCATGACATTAACTACGGTGCGCCTTATCTCACAATTTTCCCTCAGGCTGTGTACCCGTCTTCCTTAATACCGCTTTGCTTGTTGTTTCAAGACGCTTCATCCGTTTGTTAAAAAGTATGCACATGTATTAACGTTTTGCAAATTTAAGTTTTCGTTACCTTTTTTCCAAATATTTTCCAAAAATTCCGTCATATATGATACAAAAACTTCAAATTTTAACATTTCGGAGTCAAGACATGAATCCGACGTGTCGGACGTGTCGGACCTGCCGGACGAGTCAGACGGGTCGGACAAGTCAGACAGATCAGACGGGTCGGACAAGTCGGACAGGTCGGACAGGTCGGACAGGTCAGACAAAAAAATAAGTGGCCTTTGGCCACTTATCTAATTAATCTCAAATTGTAAACCCCTGATTCAAAATTCAAAATTACTATAATGCGTTGATCAGCACGGGAGCGGCCGGGAGGCCTACATAGGGGTAGTCGGGATGACGGCGGCGGAATTCTGTGCCCTTTATGCGCAGTGAGTCCAGCGTCCCGGCCATAGCGGCGACGGTGTACCATTTTCCCTCGGGGCCCCGCAGCGCGGTGGCGTCGGCGTATCCCTCGGTCTGAAGGCTGGCGGCGTTGGCTTTGGCGTTGGTGTTCATCTTGTACACCCCGACGCCTAACAGCCAGGGCCGGGGCGCACGCTTGCTGTCCTCGGTACGCAGCCGCTCACGCAGCACATAGACCGTATCGCCGTCCAGCACGCGGAGCTGGGGGCCGTCCTCGCTCTGCAGACCCTCGGCGGGAAGCATCTGCTCGCGGGCGGCCGCCTCACGCTTGGCCTTAGCCGCGTCGTACGCCTGACGGTAACCTTTCTCCGTGGGCCTGCATCCTGCCAGCGACACCAGCGCCAGCGCGACAGCCATTATCTTCAAGATTCTCATATGGTGTAATGAAATGCCTGGTGAATCTTAACCATTCACCAGGCTGTTTGAATCAAACATACCAAAGGCATGTCCGTACATATATGACGTGATTCCGACGCTATTACTTGATCTGGATCACGCAGTGGTTGGACAGACTCCAGAACTGGCTGGCGTTGACAATCTCGATGGTCTTGGGACCGTCCTTCTCGCCCACGATGCGGTATGAGCCCTTGGGCATGTTGGTCCAGATCTTCACCTCCTTGGCGCCGGTAGGAATCGACTGCAGCGTGCGTTTGTCGTAAACCTGGAAGTAGCTTGCGTCGAAGTCTCCCTTCAGCACCTTGGTGGATCCGAGGAACTTCTTCTCCAGCAGGCCTTTCTTCTTCAGTTCCTTGCTTGAACCGATGGCCACGTATACCTTGTTTGCCTCGTTGGCCTCGGCCTCAGCCGCGGCGGCCTGTGCCTGTGCCTGCTCCTTGGCGGCGGTCTCGCTGGCCACCTGCTCGCGGGTGCGTGCCACGGTATTGTTCAGCGTGTCGATCTCAGCCTTGGCCGACGACAGCTGTTTCTCCAGGTCGGCGATCTTGGCGTCCTGGTCCTCGATGTGCTTGCGGAGCTGAGCGATTGTCTTGGACTGCACGCTGTTCTCCTTGCCCGATGAATTTACCTTAGCCTCCATCTCGGCCAGAAGCTTACGGTTGGCGGCCAGACGGGCGCGGATCTGGGCCAGGTTCTCGCGGATCTCGGCGCGGCGGTCAACCCCCTCGCCGGACTTCATGTTGTAGAGAAGACCTTCCTGGGTGTTGATGGAGTCCAGGCCGGTATAGATGTCTCCCATCAGGAGCATCAGGGAGTCGTTGAAGTCGGTGGCCTGCTGATACTCGGCGGTCAGGTCGGCGATGCGCATGGAATCCTCATCGAGTTTCTTCTGGTTGCCGGAGCACCCCGCCAGCAGCAGCGCGGCAGTAGCGGCGAATGCAAAGATTTTTTTCATAATCTATCAGTTTAGTTTAGTTTAATATAATCCATATTGAATTGATAAAATCAAGATCAAGGGTGGAAGGGCAGTCTACCGGCCCTCGATAACAATAACGATTTCCCCTCGTGGTTTGTTCTCGGCGTAATGCTCGGCGAGCTCCGACAGGGTTCCTGCGCGGTTCTCCTCGTGGATCTTACTGATCTCGCGAGCCACGGCGGCACGTCGGTCCGGGCCGAAAGCCTCGGCCAGCTGGCGGAGCGTGCGCTCCAGCCTGAGCGGAGACTCATAGATGATTACGGTCCTGGGGTCGGCGGCAAGTTCGGCGAGGCGCGTGGCCCTCCCCTTCTTGACAGGGAGGAAGCCCTCGAACACGAACCGGTCGCACGGCAGCCCGCTGGCCACCATGGCCGGCACGAACGCCGTGGGTCCGGGAAGACACTCCACCTCGATTCCGGCAGCGCGGCATGCACGCGACAGCATGAAACCGGGGTCCGAGATGCCCGGAGTCCCCGCATCGGACACCAGCGCCATAATGGCTCCGGCCTCCAGCTCGCGGACCAGACCATCCACCGTCTTGTGCTCATTGTCGCGATGATGCGCGCGCAGCGGAGTATGGATGTCGAAATGCCTGAGCAGCACTGAACTGGTGCGCGTGTCCTCGGCAAGGATCACGTCCACTTCCTTCAGTATGCGGATGCCGCGCAGCGTCATGTCCTCAAGGTTGCCGATGGGAGTGGGGACTATGTACAGCTTACCCATATCGCAATGGATTTATTCGTAATATTGCTGGAGAATCTCCAGGAAATCCATGACCTCAGGGTCGTCGGGGTCGGCATGGCTCTGCGACAGGACATAATCGCGGGCGGCGTCGTAGTCAGCCAGAGCCGCCAGGTCGCGAAGCATCCGGTCGAACATCTGACGGTCGCCACCGGCGATGACGCGGACGAAACGGTAGCGGTCGTTGAGACACAAAGCCGGCACAGGCCGTGCAGGAGTTTCCTGCGGCACCGGATCAGCCTCCGGGACAGGCTCAGGCTTCAGGAAATCCATATCAACGGATCCCGCAGAAAGCGTGACGTCCATCCCGTCCATGTCGTCGGCCTCGTCCTCCGGAACACTGTAGATGGAGGCCTCGGGCTCCTGCACTGTCTCTACAAAGGCTTCCTGCGCGACGGGAGCGGTCTGCTCGACCCCCTCCCCGCCGTCGGCTCCCTTCCACAAGGCGTTTATGTCACGGATGCGGCCGTCGATCAGATGGCGCAACTCCTCGGACTTCTCGGGACGGAGCGCCTGTAGTTCCAGCAGCCCCTCCAGTTCGTAGACCTTATCCTTCAGTTCATTCATCATCTTCATTTTCTTGAGTTATATCCTCCTCGGCGGCCACGAAGTCCTCGGGCCACAGCATCCGCTCCAACATCCTCTGCAGAGCGCGGCGCGCGCCGCGACGGTCACCGAGATTGTTCATCATTATCACTATAACGTGCGTAGGCTCGTAATCGTCATTCAAAAGATATCCGGCATAGGACTGAATCCCCCTCATTGAGCCTGTCTTCAGGGCCGCGTATCCCTCCAGACGCGATCCGGTGCCGAAACGGCGGAGAGTCCCCTCGTATCCGGCCAAGGGAAAGAAACTGGCGTAATATGGATTGGAAGACATCTTTGCCAGAAGCCTCCCCAGGAACACCGGAGTGAGGCGGTTGGTACGCGACAGCCCGGAACCGTCGACGATCCTGACTCCTTCCACCGGCATACGGTTACGCTTCCAGAAGAAAATCTCGGCATCGGCGCCATCCTGCACGGATCCGTCGCCACCGCGCTGTCTGGAATAGGTCCGGAGCATCGATTCGGCGAACTGATTGTCGCTGCGCATCATGCAGCTGCGCATTATCTCACGTATCTCGGCCGAGCGGTGGATGCCCAACAGGTTGCCGTCGCGTCCCTTCAGGTCCGGGTTCTCTTGGACCACAATGCCGTTGCGATCCAGCAGATCCTTGAGACGGCGCACAAACACTTCCTTGGGATCGCTTACGGACCGGGAGCCGTTGGCGTTGTCCTCGAAGTTGAAGGCGTGCGTGCCCGTGCCGTAGTCCTCGGACAAGTCCGCCCGCATCCAGGTGGAGTTCACCGCAGGGCCGGCAAACGCGGACTCGTCGACCACGATGCGGCCACGGATGGTATCCACCCCGGCGTGGCGCACCGACCTGACTATCTCCATGACCAGGTCGGGACTGCCGCAGGCGTTGCGCGAGTTGACCGACGGATCGGCGGAACCCTCCACCAATATGTCGCCCTCCAGCACGCCGTCACGGACAGGACCCGTGGCGAACACCGGGGTCTCGTAGACCCAGTCCTGGCCCACCTGGTCCAGCAGCGACGCCGTGGTGACGCATTTCATCACCGACGCCGGAGTCAGCGGACTGTCGGCGTTATGCTCCCCGATCACCTCCCCGCTCTGCAGGTCAAGCACATAGATACCCGTAGCCTTGGCGTCGACTCCCGGAGTCTCCAGGAACTCCGCGACCGGATCCAACGTCTGTTCCTGCGCGTCGGCATCAGGCACGACACACAGCGACAACAGGATAAATATGACCTTCAGGACTGTCTTCATATACTTTCAAGGAAAGTCTTCATCTATTTTATGGAGTGCAAAATTAATAACTGTTCGGTTTTTATCAAAAATAATTAGTAACTTTACACAAATTTAAAACGTTAAAATAACGATCCCAATATATACACACAACACGGAACTATGGGAAACGACAATGACGAGGAAATAAAATACGAACGGCGACCGTTCACTTTCGACAGGACGGTGCGCATCTTCTTCAGCGTGGCGGTCACGCTCGCCGCGCTGTGGCTGCTGGACTACCTGAAAGGTGTGCTTCTACCATTCGTCGTGGCGTGCCTGATCAGCTATATGCTGGAGCCGATAGTTAAATGGAACATGCGCTGGATGCACATCCGCAAGCGGTTCGTGCCCGTGATCATGACCCTGCTTGAGACCATGGTGTTCTTCACGGGACTGATACTGCTGCTCGGGCCGTACCTGGTGTCGGAGTGCTCCGACATGGCCGAGACCGTCAAGAACTTCGCCACCAAGCAGATAACGATTCCGTCCTACCTGCCGGAGTCGTGGCACCGGCTGATCCGCGAGAACATCGACTTCAACGAAGTGTCGCGGTGGCTGTCGCGCGACGAGTGGAAGACGGTGATCAAGACGGCCCTGTCCTCCTCATGGTCGTTCCTGACCAGTTCGGTGGCGTTCATCGCCGGAGTCGCCTCATGGCTGATAGTCATACTGTATGTGATCTTCATAATGCTGGACTACGAGCGGCTGATGCTGAGTTTCCGCCAGCTCATCCCCTACGCCCACCGCAAACGCGCCTACACCATCGCCTCCGACATCGAGACCACGATGAACCGCTACTTCCGCGGCCAGTTCTGCATAGCCATGCTGGTGGGAGTGCTGTTCAGCCTGGGGTTCCTGGTAATCGGACTGCCGATGGGAGTGGTGTTCGGAATCTTCATCGGGTTCCTGAACCTGGTGCCGTACCTGCAGCTGATCTCGCTGCCGGTCGCGGCGGTGCTGTGCCTGGTTGCCACCATGACCACGGGCGTCAGCTTCTGGCTGATATTCTGGGAGGCCATGTCGGTCTACGTGGTGGTGCAATGCATACAGGACCTGCTGCTGACGCCCAAGATCATGGGAAAAGCCATGGGACTGAACCCGGCCATCATCCTGCTGTCGCTCTCCATATGGGGCGCGCTGCTGGGATTCATGGGCCTGATCATCGCATTGCCACTGACCACTCTGCTCCTCTCCTATTATAATCTGTACATAATACAAAGATACGAGCCATGACATCACTTCCCCTGTCCGCGGCCTTCGAGCCGCTGCCCGAGTCCACCGTCAGCCAGGACGTGCAGACGCTGGAACAGACCATCGACCCGGGCGAGAAGGAAAACAGCCATGAGTCACAGACCAACGGCCTGATCGCCGACCTGGCCTGGATACTGCTGCTGGGCGCCCTGGTGACGCTGCTGTTCAAGAAACTCAAGCAACCGGTGGTGTTGGGCTACATCATCGCCGGATTCCTGGCGTCGCCCAAGTTCGAGTACCTCCCCTCCATCTCCAATCTGGACAACATCAATTTCTGGGCGGACCTGGGCATCGTAGTGCTGATGTTCAGCATCGGCCTGGAGTTCTCGTTCCGCAAACTGATGAAGTCGGGCTCGTCGTCGGTGATCACGGCCTTGATAATCATCACCGGCATGACCTTCGCCGGATACGGCGTGGGATACATCCTGCACCTCAACTCCATCAACCGCATCTTCCTGGGCGGCATGATCTCCATGTCGTCCACCACCATAATAATGAAGGCGCTGTCGGACCTGGGACTGCGGCAGCGCAAGTTCGCGCAACTGGTACTGGCGGTGCTGATCATCGAGGATCTGTTCGCCGTGCTGATGCTGGTGCTGCTTTCATCGCTGGCCATGGGCAACGTGCAGGGCACCGAACTGCTGATGAGCATCGGCAAGCTGGTGTTCTTCCTGATCATCTGGTTCGTGGTGGGTGTGTACATCTTCCCGACGTTCTTCGTCAAGGCACGGTCGTACCTGAACGACGAGACGCTGCTGATCGTGGCCATGGGACTCTGCTTCTCCATGGCGGTGTTCTCGGTGATATGCGGATTCAGCCTTGAGCTCGGCGCCTTCGTGATGGGCTCCATACTTGCCGGGACGGTGGCGGCGGAGCGCATAGACCGCGTCATAGCTCCGGTCAAGAACCTGTTCGGCTCGGTGTTCTTCATCTCAGTGGGCATGATGGTGGACCCGCATGTGCTGGTGACATACTGGTGGCAGATCCTGCTGCTGGCAACCGTGGTGATCGCCGGCATGATAATTTTCGGGACATTGGGAATGCTGGCCACGGGTCAGACGCTGCGCGTGGCCATAGAGTCGGGATTCACGCTGACCCAGATCGGAGAGTTCTCTTTCATCATCGCCTCGCTCGGCATGGGGCTGGGCGTTCTGGACGCCACACTCTATCCTATAATCGTGGCCGTGTCGGTACTGACCATCTTCACCACTCCTTATTTTATAAAGATTTCGGACGGAGCGGCCACATTCGTGGAGAACCATCTTCCGGGGTCGATGCGGTTCCTGATCGACCGCTACTCACAGCAGACCTACGATACCAACGAGACCCGACGCCTGTGGCGTGCCGTCCTGGGCCGGTACATATGGCGCATCCTCCTCTACTCCGTCATCCTGCTTGCTGAAATCATGGTGGCACGTCTGTTCCTGTTCCCCGTCGCCGAGCGCGTCATGCCCCACTGGGGACACCTCATCGCCACGATCCTCACCGTAGTGGCCATGCTCCCGTTCCTGGTGGCCCTGTGCTTCAGCTCAACAAGTCCTTCCGACAAGATGAAACTGCACCAGACGGCCGCATTCTACGACGTCCCGCTCATTGCCATGAAGATAATACGCTACCTGGTGGCCCTGTTCTTCATAGTCTACTTCATCACCGTGGCCTACTCCTCGCTGGTGGGCTGGCTGGTCGGCGTTGGATGCTTCATCCTGATTCTTGTGTCCGCGTCCACCAAACTGCTGAAGCATTACAAGACGATGGAGAACAAGTTCATATCGAACCTGAACATGCGCGAGAACATGCGTATGGGCGTAGGCAACAACCTGGTGGACGACATGCACCAGGCGTTCATCGAGATCAACAACAGCTGCCCGTTCGTGGGCGACAAACTGAAGGACTCGGGACTGCGCTCGGACTACGGCGTGTCCGTATCATCCATCCATCGCGGCGACGACTATATGCCGCTTCCCAGCCCCGAGGCCCGGATTTTCCCGGGCGACGTGCTGGGCATCATCGGCAACGACGAGCAGCTGCGCCGCCTGAACCAGGACCTGGACGACGCCACAAAGGCCGGAATGAGACTCAACATCACACAACAGCCGGTGGAACTGGAGTCCATCCGCCTGGCCGAGGACAGCCCGATCGTTGGTATGCCCCTCTCCAAGACCGACATACTGCACGACTACTATTCGATGATTGTTAAGATAAAGCGAGACGACACGTTCCTGCAGCCGGGGCGCGACCTGGTGCTCAAGCCAGGCGACGTCCTGTGGGTGGTGGGAGATCCGCATTACGCAGAGTTCATGCGCACCGCCACACCAAAATAATTATAAGAATTATAAGACTTATAATATTTATAAGATTTATACCCGTCATGATATGAAAAAGACACTCATTACTCTCGCCGCGCTCCTGCCGCTGTTAGCAGCGTGCACCGGCAACAAGGCGTACAAGGGAGCCGATTCCGACAGCGCCGTGATCCAGGAGGCGCAGGCGGACCTTGACTCCATCGACGCGATTCCGCTGCCGGACCTGACTGAGCAGGGCCTGGGTCCCGTCCGCGTCGGAATGCCGATAGACTCCCTGCCGGAAGGTGTGGAGAACCTGTACGACCAGGTGCAGATGGACGACACGCCGGATGCGGTGGCGCTGACCTTCCTGCTGCAGGACAAACCGATGTTCACTGTATACAACTTCGGCGACGGCAACGTCGACGTAATCTCCCTGGAGTCCGACAGGCTTGGATTCCGAACCGACAATGGGACGGTGCGCCTGGGCGACCCGCTGAGGATGCTGCTCGACGTGAAGGGGGTATCGACGGACTTCGCCTCGGCCGATGACTCCGGGGAATGGTACTGGCGCTGCGACGGACTGTGGATCGGTCCGGATCCTGCCAAGTGCACGCCGGAACTGATCCGCGCCCTGTCCAGCCGCAACAACCCTCCGGTCGCAGCCCTGGTGGACAGCAGCGTCTCCATAGGCTACATAGCCACCGGACTCCCTTTCTGAGCCACCAGGCTACACGTGTCGTAAATATTTTGGGGTGCAGCCTATAAAAGTGAATATATTTTTGTAATTTTGCAGAAATAACAGCAAAGATGAAGAAGACGTTTCTATTGGCGCTGGCGGCCCTGGCTCTTGCCGGGGCAGTCTCCTGCGGCAAAGGGAAGGACAAGGCGCCCGTCTATCCTGAGAATTTCAACAACATCGGCGACGCCGGGCGCGTTGCCTGGATGATACGCAACGCCACGCCGGACTCCGTGGCCAGGTTCATCATCTACGGCTCGCTGGGACGCGTGGACGGAGCCAGAATCGACACACTGGCCATAGCCACCAATGCCGCCTACGAGAAACTCAAGGGCGACGACCTGGACAAGTTCGGCGCCGAGTACGAGAGCATCATGGCCGGACTCTCGCTGGCCGACAAGATGCGTGTGTACGCCGCCGCCGGCACCGAGGACCCGCAGGGACTTGGCTACCGCCTGGGACTGGAGTACCTGGCCACCGTGCGCGACGGATCCAAGAGCGTCAAGGACGTGAAGCAGGAGATCGACGCCTTCCGCGACGCCTGCGGCAAGGACACCAGCACCTACCGCCGGTTCCTGATCGGATTCAAGACCGTGCTGAGGGTGGACAGCGGCAAGGACGTGAACCGCGAGATATACAACACATTCATCAATTACCAATAAGAGCAGGTCAGTCCTGGATTGACCTCAATCCCTCAATACTAATTTCTAATCACTCAATATAGGAAATGAAGCTTTCAGAAGCAGGCGCCCTTGTGGAAGGCGCGCTCAAAGATATCGAATTACCCAAAGGGGAGCTTGCCGGGCTGTACGAGCCGGTGGAATACGGGCTGGGGGCCGGAGGCAAGCGCCTGCGCCCGTCGCTGGTGCTGATGGCCGCCGAGGCATTCGGCGGCGAGGAGGCTGTAGGCAAGGCCATGAACGCCGCCCTGGGCATGGAGATGTTCCACAACTTCACGCTGCTGCACGACGACGTGATGGACAACAGCGCGATGCGCCGCAACCGACCCTCGGTGCAGGCCAAATGGGACGTGAACACCGCCATACTGAGCGGCGACACAATGCTGACGCTGGCCACACAGCGCATGACTATGGTCGACGACGCGCTGCTGCGCCCCGTATTGGACGCATTCAACGATATGGCCATAAAGGTGTACGAGGGACAGCGTCTGGACATGGACTTCGAGACCCGCGATGACGTGACCCGCGACAAATATGTGGAGATGATCGGAGCCAAGACAGGCGCGCTGCTCGGCGCGTCCGCACGCATCGGCGCCATGATCGGAGGTGCCGACCAGAAGAGCGCGGAGCAGATGGAGCGGTTCGGCTACCTGCTGGGCCTGGCGTTCCAGATCCAGGATGACTGGCTGGACGTGTACGGCGACTCCAACACCTTCGGCAAACCCATAGGGGGAGACATCAACAACGGCAAGAAGTCGTTCCTGCTGCTCACCGCCCTGGAAAGCGGCACACCTGAGGCCGAGGCCCTGAAGGCCGCCATGGAGATGGCTCCCGGCGAGACCAAAGTCAAGACCGTGACGCGCATATACGACAAGCTCAACCTGAGCGAGACCGTGCGCAAGGAGGTGGCACGCTACTCCTCCGAGGCCCTGACCGCGCTGAAGAAGGCCAAGATGCCGGACGCCGCCAAGGAGCCGTTCAAGACAATGATCGACAAACTGACGGGGCGCAAGAAATAAGGGCGTCCCGCCGCAGACCTACCCAGGATGACCGACACGCATACACATCTATATATGGATGACTTCGCAGGCGACGAGGAGGAGGCGGTGCGCCGCGCCCTCGCCGCCGGCGTGTCGCGGCTGGTCTTCCCAAACGTCGACGAGTCCTCCATCGCGCCGATGCGGCGTCTACATGAGGCATTCCCCCTGGAGACGGTGATGGCCATGGGGCTGCATCCATCGGAAATCCGCGACGAGCACGACGAGGTCCTGGCACGCATGGAGCGTGAGCTGGACTCGGGGCGTTACGCCGCCGTGGGGGAGGTGGGACTGGACCTGCACTGGCCGGACAGTCCCGGCATCGAGGTACAGATGGACGTGTTCGAGCGCCAGCTGCGCTGGGGAGCCGAGCGGAACCTGCCGGTGATAATCCATTGCCGTGACGCCCGCGACCAGGCGTTGGACACCATCGGACGCCTCGGTCCGCACCGACGTCCAGTAATGATATTCCATTCCTTCACCGGCACGGCCGACGACGTCCGGGCCATACGCCGCCATTGCGATCCGTACTTCGGAATCAACGGCGTCGTGACATTCAAGAACGCTCCGGAACTCCGCGAGGCGGTCAAGGAAATCGGAGCCGACCGGATTATTCTGGAGACCGACTCCCCCTACCTGGCGCCTGTGCCCAGACGCGGCCGCAGGAACGAGTCTGCCTTTCTGCCGCATATACTGAACGCTTGCGCGGCCGCCCTTGAATCCGATCCCGTCCGCCTGGAGAGGATCACGGACCGAAACGCCGCCGAGATTTTCACATTTCCCTGACGTCCACGCGACGCGACCAACGCAATTCCAACTCCATAACACCTGGCAAACCGACAACCATGATCCACACCCCGATCGCGATATTCCTGATTGTGCTCCTTACCATACTCGTGGGGTCGGTTCTGTTCAAGCGTATGCACATTCCCTCCACAGTGGGGATGATAGCCTTGGGCATAGCAATAGGACCCTATGGGTTCAACCTGCTGGAGCGCGACGCCTCGTTCCTGATATTCGGGGGCGTCGGCATCCTGTACCTGATGTTCCAGGCTGCCGTGGAGATCGACATGTTCCACATGAAGGCCCAGATCCGCGGCGGGGTCCTGTTCGGTCTGTTCAGTTTCACCATACCGTTGCTGGCGGGAGTGTTCGGCACCCGTTACCTGCTGGGCCAGGGATGGCTCACTGCCTTCCTTGTGGCGTCGATGCTGGCGAGCCACACGCTGATCACCTACCCCACTGTCTCCAAGTTCGGACTGCAGAACACGCGACCGGCCGTGGTGGCCGTATGCGGCACCATCGTGGCCGTGATGCTGGCGCTGCTGGTTCTGGCGGGAGTGGCGCAGTTCAGCGAGACCGGTGGATATTCCACGGCGCTGCTGTTCCGGCTGCTCGCGCTGATCGTGGTGTTCATGCTGGTGGTGGGATACTCGTTCCCGGTCGTGACCCGCTGGTTCTTCAAGCATACCACGGACCCGGTGGCGCAATACATCTTCATCATCGCGCTGGTGCTGACAGCCGCGCTGTCGGCACAGTGGATCGGAATCGAGGGTATCCTGGGCGCGTTCTACGCCGGACTGGTGCTGAACAAGATGATACCTGGACGCTCGCCGCTGATGAAGAACATCCGCTTCGTGGGCGACGCCATCTTCATCCCCTACTTCCTGATCGGGGTGGGAATGCTGATCAACGTGCGAGTAGTGGTGGAGGGATGGTCCGTGCTGTACGCCGCCGCCATCCTGTCGCTGCTGGCGCTGGGGTCCAAGTGGCTTGCGTCGTTCGGGGCGCAGCGGATACTGAGGATGAACGCCGTGGACCGCGGGCTGATATTCGGACTGACGGGAGGCAAGGCCGCGGCCACGATCGCGGCGGTGATGATCGGTTACGACGCGGGACTGCTGGGCGAGGACATGATGAACGCCGCCGTGGTGATGATCCTGCTGTGCTGCCTGGTTGCCTCCGTACAGACGGACCGCTCGGCGATGAAGCTGAGGATAGCGGAGACATCGCGCGACCTGGAACGCGAGGAACTTGGCTCCGTGGAGCTGGCACGGCAGGTGGTGGCCGTATCCAACCCGCTGACCGCCGAGGGACTGATGCGCCTGGCGCTGTTCATGCGCAAGAGGCAGAACCATATCCCTGTAACCGCGCTGTTCGTGCGCAACAACGACGACCGCGCCCGCGCCACCATGGGCCGCACCGCCCTGGAGGCAGCCGCCGGGATAGCCGAGGAGATGGACGTGCAGTGCAACACCATGGAGCGCTTCGACCTGAACTCGGTGACGGGAATCGTAAACCTGGCCCACGAGCAGAAGGCCACGGAGATAATCATCGGGATGCACGTGCGCGGCTCGGTGGTGGACACGTTCTACGGAGCGTTCATCGAACGGCTGCTCAAGGACTGCCACCGCATGGTGATGCTGTCGCGGTGCTTTATCCCCATAGGAACCATCACCCGGTTCCTGACCATAGTGCCCCCGGGAGCCCAGTACGAGACCGGCTTCCACCAGTGGGTGACCCGGCTGTCGGTGCTGGCGGCGAACATCGAGGCCAGAATAACGTTCCTGGCCGAGGAGGACACAAACAGGCTGATACGGACCGCGATTGCCGACGACCGCACCGAGGTGGACGCACGTTACGAGACTCTGACCAGCTGGGATGACTTCATCCTGGCAAGCGGCTCCACCGACGAGGCGGACCTGATAGTCCTGGTCTCGGCGCGGCGCGGCTCCATCAGCCACACCACCGACCTGGAGCAGACCACCAACTACATAAGCCGCCACTTCCAGCAGCACAACCTGCTGGTAATCTACCCGAAACAATTCTGACAAAACAAAACACAGCGAAATACGAAAAGAACATGAAGATACTAAACCGACTGGCCGTACTGCTCCTGACCGGAGCGGCCCTATCGATGGCTTCGTGCCAGGACAGACAGCAGACAAGACTGGATACGGTCTCCGCCGTAGCCGAGAAAATCCAGGAAGACAAGGGACTCTCGCAGGAGGAGTACGCGACAACCCTGGAATACATGGAAGAGGGTTACACCGCGATACTGAAGGTGCTGGAGAACCGAGGGAACATGAGTCCGCAGGCATTCATGGACACCGTCCGCGCGCTTGCAGCCAGATATCCATACGGAGATGAGCTGCAGGCCTTCTATGAGACCCGTCCCGAAGACCTGGACGACGAGAACATGGCCCGTTACGACAGAATGCTCAAGGCAAGGGAGAAGGCCCTCTCCATGCTTCCGAAGCAGCCCGTCATCAGTCCCGAACCTGAAACACAAGACAGACAATGACAATAATGTTCGACCTGGGGGGGGTGATCGTCCCCCTCGACATGGCCGAGGCGGTAAGACGTTTCTCGGAGCTTGGCGTAGACACGGACCGATGGCTCGACCCTTACGGCCAGAAAGGAATATTCCTGGAACTTGAGGACGGATCCATCGGCAAGGATGAATTCCTGAAGAAACTCAGCGAGATGACCGGACGTGAGGTGACACATAGGGAAGCCTCCTTCGCTTGGACCGGTTTCGTGCGCCCCACCACGGAGGAGCGCATCCGCATGGTGTCCGACCTGAGACGCCGGGGCCATCGCGTAGTGATAGCCTCCAACACCAATCCATACATGATGGAGTACATGAAAGGCCCTGACTTCTTCCAGGGGCGCCCCATCCAGGACTTCTTCGACCATATATACGCCAGCTGCGACATGAAGGCCTACAAGCCCGACGCACGTTTCTTCGACACTATCCTCATGGCAGAGGGAGTCCCGCCGGAGGATGCAGTCTTCGTGGACGACAGCCGGAAAAACGTCGCCGGAGCGGAAACCCTGGGCATACATGGGATATGGGCGCCAAGGGGACTTGACGCGGATGTGCGCGATCAAATCGAGGCTCTCTGCGAACAGCGTTAAGTCAAAGGCCCAGACAAGCCTGTCAACATAGGTCATGCGGACTCTATTTTCAGTCCGCATGACCTTTTTTTATGTCTAAACTTTTTCCGTAAAGCATTGTTGTAATGATAAGAAACCGAAAATATGTTAAAATCCAATGTTGTTGGGACACACCTTGCATAGGTCATTGAAACATCTTTAACCGATACAGGATATTTCCGAACATCCGCGGATAATCAGAAAACACAAAGCCTATGAAAACCACTACAAGCATGGCGCTTGCGCTCGCAGCCCTGCTTTCCGTGCCGGCAGCGGCCCAGGACACAGTCCCGCAGCTTACCGACGACGGCGGAAGCAAGATAGAGTTCAAGCGCACGGACGCGGAGACCAGAGCCATCCTGAACCGGCACCGTCCCATTGAAAACAAGGCAATCCCGGCACCGTCGTTCGCCCTCAAGACCAAGAACAACAAGTTCATAATGACCATAGGCGGAAGCGTCAACCTGATCTTCGGCTACGACATCGGCAACAGCCTGTACAAACAGCCCGGCGCCGGAATCAGTTTCGTGACCTCCGCCATCCCCGTCCCGGCGACGAAAGGACATAAGAGCGATTTCTTCATCAATCCGTTCAACAGTGCGGTGGACATGCAGATAGTCGGTCTGGCCAATACCAAGGACGAGATCAGTGCCTACCTGAAGCTCGGGACCAACGGCAACAACATGAGCCTGATGCTGCTCCGCGCCTACATGAGCTGGCGCAACTTCACGTTCGGCGAGAAACTGACGCTGCTTCAGGACTGCTACGCCTGCCAGCCCCCGACAATCGATCCCGAGGGTCCTTCGGGATGCGTTTCGAACGTAGCCTACGAGATCAGCTACACGTCGCCCAGTTACAGCGGATTCCGTTACGCCATCGGTCTGGACATGCCGACATATTATTCCTCAAGCGGCATCTACCGAGGCCATGACTTTCCGAAATTCGACGGCACACAGGTGACGGATTACAAGGACGCCGAACAGCTGGTACCCGACATTCCGGCATGGGTGGAGTACAGTTTCTCGCAATGGAACCGCATCCGTGTCTCCGGAATCCTCCGCAACTTCGCCTATAAGGACAACGTGGCCGGCAAGACGCGCCACATGGTGGGCTGGGGCGCCATGCTCTCCGGAAACCTCAGTCCCTCCGACGCCTTCATCTTCTACTATCAGCTGGCTTACGGACAGGGCATAGGCAACTACCTCCAGGACATTGCCGGCAAGCCGATATCGTTCGTACCCGAAGACGACTCCCCCGGCCGCATGAAAGCCGCCCCGATGATGGGACTCAACCTGGGAGTCACCGTCAACGCCACCAAGAAACTTCAGTTCAACGCCATGTTCTCCGAAAGCCGCATCTGGGACGTGGGCAACTACTGCAAGGCTCTCCCCGACGGACAGAACTACAAATACGCACTGTACGCCGCCGCGAACTGCTTCTACAACATCACCCCCTACCTGCAGTGGGGAATCGAATACCTGTGGGGACACCGCCAGACGTGGAACATCGGCGGAGCCCACGACAGCCGTCTCCAGACGCAACTCCAGTTCTCCTTCTGAAACGTCACACGGCATGCGCCATAAGTCCGATGGCTCATGTCCCAAACATCGTGACACGGAAGCCGGACTCTTCGAAAAACACTTATCCCCCAACCCTAAACCATTTGCTTTATGTTACAAATCAAATCAGGCTACGGAAACCAGACATTGCCGCTTTGGGCTGTCTTTAATCTGTACGTAATCTATGTATGCACCTCCATTCCGGGACTGGCCATCACGCCGATAATGAGCGACCTGACCAAGATCTTCCCGGGCACCAGTCAGCTCGAATCACAGATGCTGGAGATCGGGCCGAACATAGCCGCCATTCCGTTCGTATTCCTCGGCGGCTGGATCGGCACGAAATTCAACAACAACAAACTGACCACATGGACATGCCTGTTCTACGGCATCTGCGGCGTACTGTTCTTCTTCGTACCCAACATGATCACCCTGATCATCCTGAGTTTCGCGATTGGCATCGCCGCAGGAATCCTAAGTCCGCTTGCATCCGCATTCATCGCCGATATGTTCGGCGGCGAGAAACGGACCAAACAGTACGGCTACACCTCTGCGACGCTCAACCTCGTGCTGATGGGATGCGTCATCGCCACAGGCTATCTTGCCAAGATCAGCTGGAGGCTGCCCTTCATGATCTATCTGCTGCCGTTCGTGCCATTGCTGTTCGCCAGGAAATTCGGTAAATACATACCCACTCCGAAACCGGCGCCCGGACAACAGAAAGTGAAGTACAAGTTCTCCGAACAGGTCGATGTCTGGATGCTGACGCGATACTGCGTCTACTACCTGTTCATCACCCTGGTGATCGCCTCGATATCGATGTACATTCCGTTCCGGTTCACCAACTCGTCTACCGCAGGCGACCTAACCTCCGTGCTGTTCTTCGGAATCATGGCGTCCGGCTACACGCTCAACTGGTGCGTCAAGGTGCTGCGCGGCCATGTGGCCGTCATGGTCATGCTGTTCACGGTGATCGGCTTTGCGATCATCGCCCTCTTCGACAATCCCATACTGGTGGGTCTCGGTATCCTGATCGCCACCTACTTCTACGGTATCGCCCAGCCATACTATTACGACCGCCTGTCCGTGGCATCCACACGAATCGCCCTGACGCTGACCCTGGCCATCTTCGCCTCGATGGATTCCATCGGCAACGTCGTGGCGCCGTTCATCATCGACGCGATTGCCAAATTGTTCCATCACTCCACCAGCTCCGACCCGAACGTGGCGTTCTGGATCTGCACATGGATGTCCGTAGCAGTTCTGGCCGCAGTGATAGTCTATGAGATCATAGTACGTTCACGCAGGCACTTGGCGAGCGCCAATGCCGCCAAACTGCAGGCCTCCGCATCCGCACACAATCTCCAGTCCGCCAAGGATGCCGAGGCGAGGATAGCCGCCGCCAACACTTCCAACAACCATCCTGTGGCTCCTCTTACCGCCGCTGCCGCCGGCGCCACCGACTACAGGTCCGCCAAGGGGACGCCTGCCGGGAAGTAACCGACCAGACCGGTCCCGGGAAATGCCGCCCGCATGACCCGGGACCATACAATCCTTAAAACCATTTTATCTATTTTAATACTATGTACACCCCGAAATTCAAAAACACCGAGCCCCGGGAATTCGTACTCAACGAGTACACCAAGGGATACGCCCAGTGTATCGACAACAACTGGAACTTCGCCATCTACGCGCAGGATCCGTCGGTGAGCATCTATCAAAACGAATACAATGCCGGCTATGTGCAGGGCAAGGTCCAGGGCAACGCCTTGATCAAGGCCACCCGCAACAACACCTGGCGCTGGTACGTGCTTGACGAGGGTCCGGGCGCCAATTCCGTGACGCCCCCTGCAGGTGCCGTGGAACAGGCAGTCAAGGCCCTGACCGACAACTACAACTACATGACGGACTATGTGGAGAAGCATCAGGACGACAAGCGTGTCCAGGGTCTGATCCGGCTGATGTTCCGTATGCTGGGAATATATCACGGCGCGGCAGACAAGGAGCCGCTGAAGGATGTCGTGTTCGACAACCTGAAGATGTCCGGCATGGACCCGGCTGAATTGAAGATGAACTCCGGCGACGAGCCTCTGACATTCATCGACATATACTTCCTGAACGCCCAGATGGACCTGTGGGACGCCATAGGCAAGGAACTGGGAGTGGATTTCAACGCCGTCGAGAAGAGCGACAAGGAGCACACACTCCAGGAAAAGGAGGACGCCGAGCGCATGGCCAAGGACGACCGCCTGAAACCGGGACGCTGCTCCGGTTTCGTCACCAAGCTGGAGAACGGCGAGATCCTATGGACCCACACCTCATGGTGCTGCTTCTTCGCACAGAGCTGCGCGGTGACCTATGTGGTCGGCGACGACTTCCTGACACAGAATTCCTTCTGTCCGGGACAGTTCGGCTCCAACACCGACTTCGGATTCAACGGACATGGAATCGGATTCAACGAAACGACGGAGACATATTTCTACAACGAGTCCAAGACCCTGGGCCTGTGGCTGACATGGCGTGCGGCAGCCGCCGAGTCGTTCGCCACGTCGATCGACGATTTCTACGGATACGTGACGCTCGACAACACCGGCACATACCTGAACGCATACATGCTTGTGGACGCCTACCGGGGCGAGTTCGGACTGATCGACATGAGCTACGCCCGCTTCGCCCTCTTCAAGGGCGACGGCAAGAACCTGACCGTAAAGGACTCAACCGGATACGAGCCCAATTTCCTGGACTACGACCACCATATGATCAGCCCCACTTATGTCCTGGGGTGCAACATCCCAATCTACAAGCGCATCTGGCGTGAGCTGCAGACCATCGACGGCGCCCCGAAACGCCGCTACCAGCTGTACCGCCACATCGGCGGCGTGAAGACCATGGACGACGCCAAGAACCTGATAACATACAACGACGACCTGGAACCGATATCGATAGCCGGCCGCTGGGACAAGAACTACGGCACATCCGAATTCCTGCGCTATCAGCCTCACGGCTCGATCGACGCCAAGGCGTTCAGCACGGAGGAAATCAAGAAAGTCCTTGCCTCGCTGACCATGAAGCCATCCAAGGACGGCGCCAAGACATCGTTCTGGATGCGTTTCGGAAGCGTCAAGCTGGACGGAACCCCATTCATCTGGTCGCAGTCCATATGGGCCAGATTCAAGCAACCCGAGGAGGTGGACTTCATCCCCGACGCCATCGACGGCTCCTGGAACCGCGTGAAACTCTTCATGGAGTGAAAGACATGAGTCCCGCACCCGTGAATAAATCCCAAACAATCGTTTAACATCAAAAATTCCCTTGCGCACAGGCGCAAGAACAAGAATATGGCTACATACACCCCGAAATTCAAGAACACGGAAGCCACCCAGTTTGTACTCGACGAGTACACCTGCGGCTTCGCACAGTGTATCGACAATAACTGGAACTTCGCCATCTACGCCCAGAACCCCAACATCTCGATCTACCAGAACGAGTACAACGCGGGTTATGTGCAGGGCAAGGTCCAGGGCAACGCCATGATCGTCGCCACCCGCAACAATTCATGGAAAAACTTCCTGATCGGCGCAACGCCCCAGGACAACCTGAACGTGGACGTGCATCCGGAGTACCTGACTGCATCGGCCCAGAGCCTGATACAGAACTACAACTACACTTACGACGTGCTGGCCGGAAAGCAAGACGACCCGATGTACCGCAACATCACGCGCCTGGTATTCCGTATGCTGGGCATATACGACGGCGCCGCCGGCAACGAGCCGCGCAAGGACGTGCAGTTCCCGGACCTGGCCCTCTCGGCATTCGACGACGCCCAGCTCAAGCTGGGGTACGACGACGCTCCCCTGACCTACATGGACGTGATCTTCATCAACATGCAGTACGACCTGTTCGACGCCATCGGCGACAAGATCGGCCTGGTGATGGGTTACGGCACGGCCACAAAGGCGATGCACCGGACCTCGAAACCCGACCACTGCACCGCGTTCACCAAGATGATGCCCGACCGGAATGTGTTCTGGACACATAATTCCTGGTGCTGTTTCTGGGCCCAGAGCTGCGCAGTGACATATGTGATCGGCGAGGACTTCGTCACACAGAACGCAAACTGTCCCGGACAGTTCGGCTCAAACACCGATTTCGGGTTCAACGGCAACGGCATCGGATTCAACGAGACGACCCATGTGGACCTCTACGACAAGACCAAGCTGGACGGAATCTTCCTGGCATACCGTTCGGCGGCAGCCGAGCAGTTCGCGCACACCATCCAGGAGTTCTACGACTACTGCAAGCTGGACAACACGGGAACGTACCTGAACGGCTACCATCTGGTGGACGCAAACACGGGGCAGATCGGCCTGGTCGACATGTCGTACAACCGTTTCGTGCTGTTCGTATGCGATGGCAAGGACGTGAAACTGACCGACTCCACAGGATATGTGCCCAACCATCTGGACTACGACCATCACCTGATCACCCCTACGCATGTGTTCGGAGTCAACCAGCCCGTCTCCTGGTGGGTAGGCTATGAGCTGGAGAGCATGAACCTGCGCCCCATGCGCCGCAACCAGCTGTGGGACCGCATCGGAACGGTCCAGGACATGGAGACGGCCAAGGACCTGATCACCTACACCGAGGACCGCGAGCCTCTGTCGGTCTACGGCCGTTGGGACCTGGGGTACGGCACCACCGAGATGGCCCGCATGCGTCCCGACGGATCAGTCGACGCCAAGGCAGGCTCGCGCCAGCTGATCCTCGACACCCTGAAGGACCTGAGCCGCGTTCCCGACATCAACGGCACCAAGACCTCGTTCTGGATGAAGTTCGGCACGGCACACGTCCGCCATCTGCCCTTCATATGGAGCCAGAGCCCCTGGGCCGACATGAAGCAGGACGAGTCCGTGGACTTCGTGCCCGACGCCCTGGACGGACGCTGGAACCGCGTCAAGATGTTCATGAAATAACCCTATAACCAACAACCGACACCAAGCACAAAGCCGCGGCACGTCATGGCGGCCGGGCCTTGCGCTTGGTTTCTGTTTTACAAACCGCATGATATGAAACCTATCAATACCGGCAAGCTGCCGCTGGATCCAACGGCGTACATTGCCATCATGTCGCTCTCGCTTATCGTCAACCTGCCGGGCCTTGCGGTCACCCCGATGCTCGACACGCTGTCGCACATCTTCCCTAAGTCGAGCGCCCTGGAGAAGCAGCTGCTCACCATGCTGCCGAACCTGCTGATCATACCCTTCGTGCTGATGTCCGGAAAACTTTCCACCACCAACCACAAGAAGGTGCTGATCATGACGGCGTTGCTGATATTCGCCGGGTCGACCGTAGGCTATATGCTGTCCACGTCGATGCTGGCCCTGATCGTATTCAGCTGCACGCTCGGCATCGGAGCGGGCATCCTGGTGCCCTTCTCCACGGGCCTGCTGTCCGACACGTTCGCCGGCAAGCCGCTGATGAAACAGATGGGCCTTCAGAGCGCCATCTCCAACCTGACGCTGGTATTGGCCACGTTCGCAGTCGGCTGGCTGGCTCGCGTCAGCTGGCACGCTCCATTCCTGGTCTACGCCGTATGCCTTGTCCCCCTCGCCCTGGTCAACTTCATCGGAAGGGTCCCCATCAACGAACTGGACCCGACCAAGGCCGACATAGAGAATTATGTGGCCACTCCCACCGACGCGCCATCCGACCAGTGCAACAGGCAGGGTGTGGACATGCGCAGGATGGTGGCGCTGTTCGCAGCTTATTTCCTGCTCACTTTCGGAACCATATCCATCTCGGAGTACCTTCCGTTCCTGGCGCAGGCCCGGCATTTCAATCCTTCGGTCACAGGCTCGCTGACATCCATCTTCTTCCTGATGGTGTTCTTCTGCGGAATCTCGCTGACACCAATAATCCGCATGCTCAGGGGACGGACCGTCCTGGTTTGCACCTTCCTGTGCCTGATCGGAATGCTGGTGGTCTCGCTGGCCCGTGACGTGGAGCTGGTTGGCACAGGCGTTGTCGTGGCCGGAATCGGATACGGCGCGCTGCAGCCCCTGTTCTACAACAAGGCCACCCAATGCGTGAACCGACCCTCGCTGTCCACCAAGGCACTGTCGATAATACTTACAGCCAACTACGCCGCGATCGTGGTGGAGCCTCTGATCACACAGGGAATCTGCAAACTGTTCCACAAGTCGGTGGAAAGCACATTCCCGTTCTTCATCAGCGTCGCCGTGTGCGGCATATTCCTGATATACGCTTTCCTGTCACGTAAGACCTTCATTGGCACCATATCGGACACCTACTACAAGAAGGACGTGACGAAGTGACAGAAACATGAACCCTTCTTAAATCTTCCACTTATGAAATATGTCGATTGCGGCTGCGGGAAAATTCCATACATATCCCTGCTTGCCATCCTGTCAATATCGCTGACGGTGAATCTTCCGGGCCTCGCCATCTCTCCAATCATGGGGAAACTGGACGACGTGTTCCCGAACGTCACCGAGCTTGAGATCCAATTGCTGACCGTGCTGCCCAATCTGGTCACCATACCGTTCATCCTCTGCTCCGGCAAACTCTGCACGCCCAAGAACCAGATGTACATCCTCGGCGCGGGTCTGGGAATCTACACCTTGACCGGAGTCCTGTACTTCTTCGCCGACAAGATGATAGAACTGATAATACTGAGTTGTCTTCTGGGCGTGGGATGCGGACTCATCATTCCGCTCGCAGCGTCCCTGCTGTCGGAGTACACCGTGGGCAAGGCACGCACCAAGGCCCTGGGCATGAAGTCCGGCGTGAGCAACTTCATGGTGATCTTCGCCACGCTGTTCGTGGGATGGGTCGCCGCCTTCAACTGGCACATGGCCTTCATAGTCTATATGGTTCCACTGATTCCGCTGTGCCTCATACCGTTCATGACTAGGAAATACATCTACGGGCACCGCATAGACTATCCGGGCGAGTTCGTGCCTCCGGTGCATGAACCCGGACGTCCTTCCGACCAGGACATAGCCCAGGTGAAACGCACCGGCAAGCCAGCGGGACCAAACTTCCATTTCCAGGGGAAACTGGCTCTCGAGCTGCTGGCCGGCCTCATGGCCCTTTACTTCATCGCCACCTACGGCACGGAGGTGGTCAGCTACTACCTGCCCTTCACCATGAAGGACTATCATCTGTCCACCGGCGACGTGGGAGTCGCGACGGCCATGTACTTCGCCTCGGCCACGCTCTCCGGATTCATCCTGCCCAGGGCAATCAAGGCCTGCAGGGAGTGGACCATGGAGATCGCTCTGTTCCTTGTGGTGTTCGGGCTCTTCTTCGTGGGCGTCCTGCACGCTTACTGGTCGTATCTGCTCGGAATCTTCATAATGGGACTTGGATACGGAATAATCCAGCCGCTGATATACGACAAGACGTCCTATGTGGCTCCCAACACCGCGAAGCAGAACGCGTATTTCTCCTACCTGCTCACCTGCAACTATGTAGGCATCTCGCTCGTGCCTTTCATAATCGGAGCCGCGCGCCGTCTGTTCAACTCCCACAGCGACAATTTCTCATTCATCTTCAACGGATGCATCCTGCTGGCGGTGCTGCTGATAGCGATCTGGAAACGGCACAGTTTCGTAATCGCAGCCGACGCCAACAGCTACGAGGACCAGCCCTCCACGCTGGGCCGTGTCACCTCGCCGGCGACCCTCGCGGAACCGGTTGCGGCGGCTCCGGCACATAAGGCGCCCGAAACGCTGGCCAAGGATTTGCAAAATCGAAATTAATTTATTAATTTTGCGCGAAATAAGCGCGGATGGCGACATTTGCGCGTGAGAGAGTAATTTTAGTATTTATTTTTTAACCAATTTAATGAGCGAACAAGTTCAAACCCCGATCGCAGACTTCGATTGGGAAGCCTACGAGAACGGCACGACAGTCGGCAGCAAGAGCCGTGAGGAGTTGGTAGACACCTACGACAAATCAATGCAGTCGGCCAAAGAAAACGAAGTAGTCACCGGTACCGTGAAATCGATCAGCAAGCGTGAGGTGCGTGTTGATATCGGCATGAAATCCGATGCTATCATTCCCATCAGCGAATTCCGCTACAACCCCGACCTGAAGGAAGGCGACGAGGTTGAAGTATATATCGAGACCCTGGAGGACAAGAACGGACAGCTGCGCCTCAGCCACAAGAAGGCATGCCAGACCCGCAGCTGGGACCGTGTCAACCAGGCCCTGCAGAACGACGAGGTCATCAAGGGTTACGTCAAGAGCCGCACCAAGGGCGGTATGATCGTCGACATCTTCGGCATCGAGGCCTTCCTGCCCGGCTCGCAGATCGACGTGCGTCCCATCCGCGACTACGACGTATATCTGGACAAGACCATGGAGTTCAAGGTCGTTAAGATCAATCAGGAATACAAGAACGTCGTCGTAAGCCACAAGGCCCTGATCGAGGCCGAGCTGGAGGCTCAGAAGCGCGAGATCATCTCCAAGCTGGAGAAGGGTCAGGTTCTGGAAGGCAAGGTCAAGAACATCACCAACTACGGCGTGTTCGTGGACCTGGGCGGCGTGGACGGTCTGGTACACATCACCGACCTGAGCTGGGGCCGCGTGTCGGATCCCCACGAGGTTGTGGAACTGGACCAGGACATCGAGGTCGTTATCCTGGACTTCGACAACGAGAAGAAGCGCATCGCGCTCGGCATCAAGCAGCTGCAGCCCCATCCCTGGGATAACCTGGACGCCAGCCTCAAGGTGGGCGACCATGTCAAGGGCCGCGTGGTTGTCATGGCCGACTACGGTGCGTTCGTAGAGGTACAGCCCGGCGTCGAGGGCCTGATCCACGTCAGCGAGATGAGCTGGAGCCAGCACCTGCGCAGTGCCCAGGACTTCCTGAAGGTCGGCGACGAGGTGGAGGCCGTGATCCTGACACTGGACCGCGACGAGCGTAAGATGAGCCTGGGCCTGAAGCAGCTGAAGAAGGATCCCTGGGAGGACATCGAGCTTAAGTACGCCATCGGCTCGCGCCACACAGCCAAGGTACGCAACTTCACCCACTTCGGCGTATTCGTCGAGATCGAGGAGGGCGTCGACGGCCTGATCCACATCAGCGACCTGAGCTGGACCCGCAAGATCAAGCACCCCAGCGAATTCACGCAGGTCGGCAACGAGATCGAGGTACAGGTACTGGAGATCGACAAGGACAACCGTCGTCTGAGCCTGGGCCACAAGCAGCTGGAGCAGAACCCCTGGGAGATGTACGAGCGTGAGTACGCGGTCGGCACCATCCACGAGGGCGAGATCACCGAGGTGCTGGACAAGGGCGCTGTCGTAAGCCTGGAGCATGGCATCGAGGGCTTCGCCACACCTAAGCACCTGGTTAAGGAAGACGGTACACAGGCCAAACTGGGCGAGAAACTGCAGTTCAAGGTAATCGAGTTCAACAAGGACAACAAGCGCATAATCCTGAGCCACAGCCGCATCGCCGAGGACGCAACCCGTAGCGAGAAACGTGAGAAGGCTCCGCGCCGCAGCGAGAAGCACGAGAAGAGCGAGAGCATCGCACCCCAGCAGCTGGAGAAGACAACCCTGGGCGACCTGGGCGCACTCCAGGCTCTGAAGGAGCAGATGCAGAAGGAAGAGGGCAAATAATCCCTGTCCCGTCAACAAATAAATGGCGCCGGCCGGTAGGTCGGCGCTTTTTGCTTATACGCCATTTTTCCGCCTCCGGCACTTATTCCTCCTTTTATTTTTGATTTATTCAAAATGTTTTTGTAATTTTACAACATAATATAGAAATATAGCGGAATATGACCCTAAGACGGATTTTCATAACGGCGATGCTTGCGCTGGCCATGGCGGCCGGAGGCTCCGCGCGTGCCTGGGAACCCGTCAAGACGGAACGCAGCGACGCGAAGGTGGTGGTTCGCGAAAGCGAGATCGAGATCAAGTCGGCTCCCGGTGTGATCCAGGTGGCGACCAACCATGCGGTGCAGATCAAGATATTCACCATCCTGGGACGCCTGATCAACTACGAGACCATCGGCCCCGGCACGCAGCAGTATCAGGTGCCCACCCACGGCGTCTACATAGTCCAGGTGGGCAGCCTGACATGCAAGGTAGCCGTGTGACAACTGACATCTAACCTTATATCTACAATATCTTCAGACAAACACCTAAATTTATTCCCATGGATATGAAAGACATTAAATGGTCCGAACTCCCATTTGGATATCTGAAGGCCGACTACAACGTGCGCTGCACGTTCAAGGACGGCAAGTGGGGTCCCATCGAGGTGAGTGACTCCGAGTACGTACCGTTGCACATATCGGCATCCTGCCTACACTACGGACAAGAAGCCTTCGAAGGCCTGAAGGCCTTCCGCGGCAAGGACGGCAAGGTCCGTGTGTTCCGTATGGACGAGAACGCCAAGCGCTTCCAGAACAGCGCGCGCGGCGTGGCCATGGAGCCGCTGCCCATCGAGATCTTCGAGGAAATGGTCCGCACGGTCGTCAAGCTGAACCAGAACATGATTCCCCCTTACGGCACAGGCGCCAGCCTCTACATCCGTCCGTTGGAAATAGGCATCAGCCCGCTGATCGGCGTAAAGCCGGCCACCGAATATATGGTGATCATGCTCGTAACCCCGGTCGGACCGTATTTCAAGGAGGGACTGAAGCCCACCAAGGTATGCCTGAGCCGTGAGTACGACCGCGTGGCCCCAAAGGGCACAGGACAGATCAAGATCGGCGGCAACTACGCCGCATCGCTCGTGGCCGGCTGCAAGGCCCATGACCTGGGCTACAGCGTGATGCTGTACCTCGACCCTCAGGAGCGCAAGTATCTGGACGAGTGCGGTGCCGCCAACTTCTACGCAGTCCGCGGCAACACCTACATCACCCCGAAGTCGGGAACCATCCTTCCCTCCATCACCAACAAGAGCCTGCGCCAGCTGGCCAAGGATCTGGGATACACCGTGGAGGAGCGCCACATTGACTACGATGAGCTGGAGACGTTCGACGAGGCAGGCGCCTGCGGAACGGCTGCCGTATGCTCGCCCATCGGCGAGATCGACGACCTGGACAACGGCCGCAAGTTCGTCTACAACACCAAGGAAGCCGGTCCCGTCACCAAGAAACTGTACGAGACCATCCAAGGCATCCAGTACGGCGAGATCGAGGATCCCTACGGCTGGACCGAGGTGATCTGCGAGGATTGACAATAAAACTCGACAGCCGCCCGGAATGAACCGGACGGCCGTCGGATCAACCGAATTTCTGATGCATGGCCCGGAACCGCGCTACGGTATCCGGGCCATGTTTTTCCAATGACCTCAGCACACGCTCCAGCGGCTTCTCGCGATAGAAGTCGCCCGACTTGCTGTAGAACTTGTCGGCGTAGCATATCAGTTGCTCCTCCAGGGTCTGCGGCGTCATGTCGCGGTGCGGGAGGGGGAGATGCTGCTCCTCGATATCCTTGACAGTCAGGCCTGAGCCGGTATGCCGCTCGCACACCAACGCGTGACGGTGCAGCCCAATCCCGTCAAGCATATTCCTTCCGATAACGCCGTGACATATGTACGGTTCCGTGCCGTTGCACAGTATGCCGGGAGCATGCGTGCAGATTATGCCTATGTCGTGAAGCAGCGCTGCCTCCTCCACGAACTCCCGGTCAACCGGCAGACCGTGCCTGTCGGCGCACTCCAGCGCCTTCTTGGCCACCAGTTCAGAATGTGTCCGCAACAGTTCCCACAGCGGACTCCCCTCCTCATACCACAATCCATATATGGAATCAATGTCAAGCATAAACTTACCGTTATATTTATCTGAAACAGTTTCAAAGCCTCATTAATGAAACGGATTTAACAAATTTTTATGTTTTACAACATTAATCTTATTAGTTGTTGCCGTGTCCCAATAACATGGAATTCATGAAAAAGGTCATAATACTTGCCGGCGGGGCCGTGATGGCTACAGGAATCGCGGCATATGCCAAAGGCAATATCAGCGGCAACATCCACAACGCCGAGACCGGCGATCCGATGGACTTCGTAACTGTCCAGCTGTGGGACGCGAAGTCCAACAAACCGCTGCAAATCAATTCAGTTACCGATAATAACGGCGCGTTCACACTCCCTAACGTGCCCGACGGGTCATATGTGGTGAGAATCACCAACGTGGGATCAGTCAACCAGGAGCGCCCCGTGAAGGTGGCGGGCCACGACGTTAACGTCGGTACGATCAAACTGGCCGATGACGCCAAACTGCTGAAGGAAGTGGTGGTGGAAGGTGTCCGCAGCCAGATGCGTTTCGAACTGGACAAGAAGGTGTTCCAGGTGGACAGCAACATCGCCTCGGCCGGATCCAGCGCCAGCGAGCTGCTTGAATCCATCCCGAGTGTGGAGGTGGATCAGGACGGCGAGGTGTCGCTGCGTGGCGACAACTCAGTGACCGTCTGGATCAACGGCAAGGACTCCGGCCTGACTGCCGACAACCGCGCCCAGATCCTGGAGCAGATTCCCGCCGAAAGCATCGACCGAATCGAGGTGATCACCAACCCATCGGCAAAATACAACCCGGAAGGCACCTCGGGAATAATCAACATCATACTGAAGAAGGACCGCCGCGCCGGATACTTCGGCAGCGCGGAACTGAGCGCCAACACCCGTGGCGGCGGCAACGCATCGGTCAACATCAACCTGAACAAGGGAAAATGGGACTCGTTCGCCAGCGTTGGTTTCCGTATGCGCCACAACACGGGAGGCTCCATAATGAACCGTGACTTCACCGACGGCACATTCGTACACTCTGACGGCACCAGCAAGAACCACGGCAACAACCTGTTCTTCCGCTTAGGCGCCACCTACCACATGACCGACAAGGATGACTTCTACGTCAACGGTTTCGGGATGTTCGGGCACCGGTGGGGTTCCAGCCGCACGTCATACGAGTCGACCATGCCCAACCAGTGGAGCCGCGACGAGCAGCTGAGCCACAACCGAGGAGACAACCGCGGCGCGCACGCAGAGTTCGGCTACACCCACAAATGGAACGACAACCATTCGCTGGACGCCGTGGTGAGCTACAACCACTGGGGCGGCCCGAGCTTCAACGACTACATGGAGACCGAGACATGGCCCGACCGCGAGGACGCATCCAGCTACCGCAGCCAGGATATGCCCATCAACTCCAACTCCTGGGAGGCAAAACTGGACTACACCAACGTGCTGAGCCAGTACGCAAAGATCGAGGCGGGATTCAACGGAAACTACAGCCACGAGAACACCCCCAACACCACGTTCCGGGGAACCACGCCGGAAACGGCCACGCTGGCGCAGGAGCTCTTCAACCGCTTCATATACACCAACAACGTATCCGCGCTCTACGTCACCTTCGGCGGCAAAGCCGGCATTTTCAGTTACTCTGCGGGACTCCGGGGCGAGGCTTGGCAGATACGCTCGCGCAGCCTGTCCTACGGTCAGGCCAAGGAAGACGTGGAGCCGTACAAGCGCGACAAGTTCAGCCTGTTCCCATCGGTCTACATGTCGCTGGCCCTACCGCACGACAACGAACTGCAGTTGAACTATACACGCCGCATACGCCGTCCCTGGGGAGGACAGCTGAACAGCTTCATGAACATCTCCGACCCCACCAGCATCAGTTACGGCAACCCGGAACTGGAGCCGCAGTACTCCAACAGCTTCGAACTGAACTACCTGAAGTCCTGGACCTACCACATGATCTCCGTATCGGCTTACCTGCGCCAGGCCTCCAACATAATGAACCATGTGTCGTACATGGATAATGAGGTGATGTACTCCACCTGGGCCAACGTGTCAAGCCGCATCAACAGCGGCATCGAGCTGGTTGGCAAGAACCAGCTGTTCAAGGGATGGCTGGACCTGACCACTACCGTCAACCTGTACCAGAGCCACATCAGCGCATGGGACTACACCATCAAGGCACCGTCAGGACGCAGCGTAACGATGAGCGGCAAGCAGCAGAATTCCTTCGCCTGGGACGCCCGCATGATGGCCAACGTGAAACTGCCATGGGCCATGAGCCTGCAGGTGACCGGCCGCTACAGTTCCGAGCACAAGACCGCCACCGGCTCACACCAGGGCGGCTGGTCGGTCGACGCCGGTCTGCGCAAGGTAGCCGGGAACTGGAGTTTCTCGCTGAACTGCCGCGACATCTTCAACTCCCGCAGGTGGAAGGATACAGTCAACGGAATCGACTACTCGCAGTACAGTGAGCGCTGGCGCCAGGGACGCACGCTGAGGCTCACCGTGAAGTACAGTTTCGGCAACATGAAGGCCAAGCGCGACAAGAACAACAGCAGTGCCGAGCCGATGGAGCAGGACTACAGCGGAGAGGGTATGCAGTAACAGCAAGCCGGAATCAATCGGAACTCATCGGGATTAATCTTGATTCAACTTGATTAATCGAGATTAATCCTGATCCAATACAGAGCGCAGCTACAATTTTGAGTAGATGCGCTCTTTAATTTTGCCATATCGGCGAATATGGTTAACTTTGCATCTTGAACCGCCCTGAGGAGACGAATTTGAAGAAAATCTTGCTCTACATACTCGCAGCCGCAGTAGCCGGATTCGGCTATTCGCGACAGACAGGCCGAGAGTTACCGGACACTATACCGGCGACTCCCGACTCCATATTCCCCACTA
>ENA-OYXX01000064-OYXX01000064.1-human-gut-metagenome-genome-assembly--contig:-NODE-64-length-44533-cov-11.931719_pt1 | contig 44533 bp, 46 predicted proteins | sample MGYA00243976_ERZ653434 | MGnify/ENA primary metagenome ERZ653434 (study PRJEB26926, sample SAMN06165112) | human gut metagenome | biome: ENVO:00009003; feature: ENVO:2100002; material: ENVO:00002003...
GCCGACACCGCTATGCATGCACCCTCGCCCGCATTTGCCGCGTCGATTGCGATTTTAAGACAAGGAAATCTGTCGTAATCGGGGGCGGAAAAGGTTATCGAGCCGAGTTTTGCAAGGTCAAGCGGAGCAACGCTGTCTTTGCCGTGTTCGGGATAATACAGCGCGGTTTCGATTGAAAGTCGCATATCGGGCACGGAAAAAAGTCCTTTCATACCGCCGTCGCAAAATTCGACAAGCGAGTGCACGATACTTTCCCTATGCATAACCACTTTCACGTCTTTTGCTTCGACCTCGAAAAGACGCATGGCCTCTATGACTTCAAGCCCTTTGTTGAAAAGCGTTGCCGAGTCGATTGTAACCTTTTTGCCCATATTCCATACGGGATGCTTCAATGCGTCCTCCGCTTTGACTTTTGCAAGTTGACTTGTAGGGACGTCCCTGAGCGCACCGCCGCTCGCCGTCAACACAAGGCTTCTGACGCATTTTTTGTCCTCACCTCTCAAACACGAGAAAATTGCCGAATGTTCGGTGTCAAGGGGCAAGATTTTTCCGCCGTACTTCTTTTCGAGAGCTTTGAGATGTCTGCCTGCACAAACTATGGTTTCCTTGTTTGCGATTGCAAGCGTACCGCCTCTTTTGAGCGTAGCGACAGCCGCCCAAAGCCCTGCAATGCCCGAAACCGCCGACACGACGATGTCGGCAGGTATGCTTGCAAGCTCTTCGAGCGACGAGAGGCACTTCGATGTTTTGTCGTCTTCCAAAAAATCGAAAAGCGAACTCTGCACTTCCACCGCGCCGCCCGGAAAATAGTAATGCGTCGGATTGAATTTTTCGATTTGTTCGCGCAAAAGCGATTCGTTGGTATAAGCGGAAAGTCCGACAACCTTGAAAGCGTCGGGATGTGCGCAAATCGAGTCAAGCACCTGTCTGCCAACAGAGCCGGTGCTTCCGAGTATTGTAATCGTTTTCATTTTATCCTTAGAAACCTGCGCGCCGCCAAGGCAGAGATTTGAAGTCTTTTGCAGGCTCTTTATTGTCAGTATAAGTTGCGATTATTAAATCCGTATGAAAGATGTCAATAACCGTAGATGCACGAGAATGCAACAAGCAACACCACAAGGCAGTACATAACGCTGTCGATTCTGTCCATAAATCCGCCGTGTCCGGGGAAAATTTTGCCGTAATCTTTGATGCCGATTGCACGCTTTATCCGAGATGCCGCAAGGTCGCCAAGTTCGCTTATCACGCCGCAAACAAGACCTATCGCAAGATAAACGAGCGCGCTCTTCCACTCCCATCCGCTCACGCTGTGCGCAAAGAACGAGGTGTATCCGCAACCTTGAATAAATGCGGGATATTTGTCTGCAAACATCTCGAATACCAGCCAGAACAACAACGACACGACCATACCGCCAACAAGTCCGCCGACACCGCCGGCAACCGTCTTTTTAGGGCTGATTTTGGGGCAAAGTTTCTTGCCGCCGATCATCGAGCCGAACCAATAAGCAAACGTATCGCTGCCGAGAACAGGCACGAAAATGGCAAACAACACCGCAAACAATGCGCTGTATTTGTAGCTCACAATCCATGCGCTCATAAGAAAAAGCGTGGGATATACGAGGATAAACACGTTTGCAAGCAAATCTTTGAGTTCGCAAGCCTTCGGAGAGTCGAGTTCAAGCTCGATACCCTGCTCCTTTGCGTCGTCAACTTCCTTTTGCGTATGTTTTGCAGGCTTAAACGTAAATATCGTAAGCGCGAGCATTGCACAAAACAGCAGCACGACAAGCAATCCTTGCACGCCTGCGCTGGTATTCGTCGCGCCATGTCCGACAAAACGTTGCATGCAATAATACACCGGATATGCGGCGATAAGCATAACGACGGGCGGAGCGACAAACATCTTGTATCCGGCGTCTTTGAAGCACTTGAACATCTCGTACACCGAGCCGGCAAGAATAATGAGGATAAGCATATCCACAAAAATCGGGCTGACGAAATAGCCGCAGACCATAAAGCCTGCAACCAACACCAAAAGCACAAGCGCGGTTAAAGTTCTTTTGAGCATATTCACCTCAAACGCAATCATTTGCGTCGATTTCGGTTTCGGAAAACGCGAAAGCGCAACATTCTCACGCAAAAAATCAAATAAAAATCTTATTTCCCGAATTTTCTGACGCGTTTGTCAAAATCTTCGAGGATTCTGTCAACGTCGCTCTCGTCCATATCCGGCCAAAGTTTGTCCAAAAACATAAGCTCGGAATATGCGGCCTCATAGAGCATGAAATTAGACAGGCGCATTTCACCGCCGCTTCTTACGATAAGGTCGAGAGGCGGAAGATGCGACGAGGAAAGATGCTTTTCAAAAGTATCTTCCAAAAACTCGCCGTGGTCGTATGCAACTTTTGCCGCATGCAAAATATCGGCTTTTGCGCCGTAATTGAATGCGATATTCAGCCACATACCCTTGTTGTCGCGCGTTTTTTCCTCAATTTGTTCTATCGACGAGGCAAGTTTGTCATCAAGCGAATTGAAATCTCCCATATAGGAAATTTTGTATTCACCGTCGTAAGTCAAGTTGAACTTTTCGACGACTTTGAATATAGCTTGAAGTTCCTCTTCGGGACGATTCAGATTTTCCGTTGACAAAGCATAGACGGAAACCGCCTCTACACCGCGCTCGCTGCACCGTTTTGCAACATTATAAAGAGCCACAAGCCCGTGAGCGTAGCCCTCGGCGCGCGACATGCCGTGAGCAACCGCCCACCTGCCGTTTCCGTCCATGATAAATCCGATATGTTTTGCACTCATCAGATGGAAAGGATCTCCTGTTCCTTCTCTTTGAAGAGTTTGTCAACCTCGTCTGTATTCTTAGAAAGAATCTTGTCGACGTCCTCGGTGTAGTTTTTCAAGTCGTCTTCGGTGATCGTGGACGCTTTTTGGATCTTTTTGAGATCGTCGATAGCGTCGCGACGCGCGTTTCTCATGACGATTTTGGATTCTTCCACCAAAGTTTTCGCTTCTTTGACGGTTGAGCGTCTGCGCTCTTCGGTGAGTTCGGGGAAAACAAGACGAATCACGTGACCGTCGTTGTTGGGATTGATGCCGATGTTTGCCGCCAAAATTGCTCTTTCGATAGCTTTAAGTTGGGATTTATCCCAAGGAGAAATAACCAAAAGACGAGCTTCGGGGACGGAAACGTTTGCCATATTGTTGATAGGCGTAGGCGTGCCGTAATAGTCCACAACCACTTTGTCGAGGATGTGCGGATTTGCTCTGCCCGCGCGAATGGAGCGCAATTCGGTGATATAATTTTGCATTGTTTTGTCGATTTTCTCGTTCATTTCGTCGAAGATAATATCGACTTCGTCAATACCGTAAGACATACTTTGTCCTCCATAATATGAATATTGAAATTATTATAACAAATGATTGCAAATTAAGCAATAGCGTTTTAACTAATATTTGCATCGAACAAGAAAGTTGCGGGAGATTTAAACCTATTCGAAGCGCACTTATACATGGTATCTGTCTATTCGAAGACGGAATTGGAGTCGCAAGGCGACGAGCGGTCGCTCGAGCGTCATTGCGGTCAAGGCAATCGCCCTATGTCATTCCGAGGAGTGAAACGACGTGGGAATCCCCTAAATAGAAACAAAAACCGTTTGACGATTGCCACAAACCGCATTAGCCCTCGCGCCTACTACCGCACAGAGAATTTGTACTATCAGTTCGAGCAAGGACAAGAACTCCTGCCACAGTTGCGCCAAATTATCTGCTTGGTGGAAGTCGGGCGGGACACCCACACCCGATTTGAATGAACGGCGGTATGGGCAGCGTTAAGCAACACATTCTTTGAATGTGTTGTAGCCAAAGCGAACGAGGCGGATTGCCTTGCAAACGCCGAAGTCCAAACACGTGAGAAAGGGGGAGATTGCAATAAAAGTGCTTTTCCCCTACTCTCTTGTAGAGGACGAAAGAGCACTCCGCGATTTTATCACGGAGTGCCTCTGACGCAGTATTTCTCTCAATCAAACGATTTTTTAAAAGCTCGCCAAACAGATGAAAGACAAGGAAACACCCGTCTGAAACAAAACCTAACGTACTTTTCGTACGTGATTTTGGAGCAGACGGGCGTTGACGCAATATTTCGCTGTTTGGCGAGCTTTTAATGGATGATTGTGCCGGTGTTGACACCATAAACCGCATTTCTAATGCTGTCTTTTTGCATCAAAGCAAACACGACGATGGGAATATTGTTGTCCATGCACATTGTGATTGCGGTGGTATCCATGGCTTTAAGTCCTTTTTGAATAACGTCCATGTAAGAAATTTCGCTGAATTTCTTTGCCTGCGGATTGAGTTTCGGATCGGAATCGTAGACGCCGTCAACGTTTTTGGCAAGAAGAAGAGCGTCCGCTCCGATTTCGCAAGCACGGAGTGCCGCGCCGGTGTCCGTGGAAAAATACGGATTGCCGGTGCCGCATGCGAAAATAACGATTCTACCCTTTTCGAAGTGGCGGATTGCCTTGCGCAAAATATACGGCTCTGCAACTTTGGTAATCGTAAGTGCGGTTTGCACACGCACGGGCACGCCGAGTTGTTCGAGTTTGTCTTGGATTGCAAGAGCGTTCATAACCGTTGCGAGCATACCCATATGGTCAGCCGTGGAACGATTCATTTTGTCATCGGCTTGTCTGCCTCTCCAAAAGTTTCCACCGCCGATGACAATGCCAACGTCAACACCCAACGCCTTTACGTCTGCGATTTCCTTGCAAACGTAAGTGAGCTTTTCGGCGTCGATACCCGTTCCGTTTTCGCCCGCAAGTGCTTCACCGGAAAGTTTGATAATGACGCGTTTATACTTCAGATTTTCTTGTGCCATAGTCTGATAATTCCCTATTTTTTAAATATCTAATGCGTTCAAATGTGATTTTGTCTAAAAAAAAGGAATGAGGACGCTCATTCCTTTTTTCAAGTTGATTATTTGTTGAGGTGTGCTTGAGCCATAACCTCACCGACGAAATCGTCTTCTCTCTTTTGGAGACCTTCGCCCATTGCGTAACGGGTGAAACGAATGACGGTGACGTCGCCGTTTTGTTTGAGGTATTGAGCAATCGTGATGTCGGGATTCTTGACGAAAACTTGTTCGGCGAGACAAACCTCTTTGTAGAACTTGTTGATTCTGCCGATGAGCATCTTTTCGATGATTGCTTCGGGCTTTTTGCTATCCTCGTTCATAGCTTGCGCTTTGAGAATTTCTTTTTCGTGCTCGACTTCTGCTTGGGGCACTTCGTCGCGAGTTACGTATTGAGAGTTTGCAGCTGCGATTTGCAAAGCGACGTCGTGAACGACTTCACTGCTTGCGCCTTTGCTTGCTTCGACCATAACGCCGATTTTGCCGCCCATGTGGATGTAAGTGTCAACGACTGTGTCGTTTGCTTCGTAAACGGTGTAACGACGGATGGAGAGTTTTTCGCCCATCTTCATAACGTACTCGTTGGTGACGGATTGCATAGCCGCAACGACGTCTTCAACGGATGCGGGAGCATTGTCGAGGATATATTCCGCAACTTTGCCGACGTACTCTTTGAACACGGGGCCGCCTGCGACGAAGTCGGATTCGCAGTTGACTTCCAAAAGAACGGATTTGCCGTTTTTGCTTGCAGCATAAACGATACCTTCGGCTGCGATACGAGCTTCTTTCTTTGCAGCGGTAGCCATACCCTTTTCTCTCAAGAAATCGATTGCCGCTTCCATGTCACCGTCGGTTGCGACGAGAGCTCTTTTGCAGTCCATCATGCCGACGCCTGTGCGTTGACGAAGTTCCATAACATCTTTGCTTGTGAATGCCATATATATTCTCCTGTTATTTTTTTGAAACCGCACGCAGTTTTACTACGTGCGGGATATTTTTATTGATTATTCCTGTGCTTCTTTTTCGGCGATTGCTTTTTCAAGAGCTTCTTCGGGAGAAAGAGCTTTCTCTTCGACCACGACAGTCTCTTCGACTACGGGAGCAGCTTCAACGACTTCTTCGTCCTTTTGAGGAGCAACGAAGGATTCGCCTTGTTTTGCTTCGATAACTGCGTCTGCGATGATGGAAGCAAAGAGTTGGATTGCGCGGATAGCGTCATCGTTGCCGGGGATAACGTAGTCAACGAGATCGGGATCGCAGTTGGTGTCTACGACTGCAACGATGGGGATATTGAGTTTGCGAGCTTCTTTGACTGCGTTCTCTTCTTTTTTGAGGTCGACGACGAACAAGCAGCCAGGCAAAGTGCGCATATTTTTGATACCGCCGAGGTTCTTCTCGAGATCGTCACGCTCTTTCTTGAGAGCGGAAACTTCTTTCTTGGGGAGAAGTTCGAACTCGCCGATGAGTTCCATTTGGTTGATTTTGTTCAAGCGATCGATTCTGGTACGGATGGTCTTGAAGTTGGTGAGCGTACCGCCGAGCCATCTTTGGTTGATGTAGTACATACCGCAGCGCTCTGCTTCTTGCTTGATTGCGTCTTGAGCTTGTTTCTTCGTGCCGACGAAAAGAACGGATTTGCCGTCTTGAACGACGCTCTTGACAAATTGGTAAGCTGCTTCTACGTGGTCAACGGAGATTTGGAGATCGATGATGTGGATATCGTTTCTCGTTGCATAGATGTACTTGCCCATTTTCGGGTTCCAACGTTTTGTTTGGTGTCCGAAGTGCACGCCTGCTTCGAGCAGGGCTTTCATTGTTGTTACGGCCATTTTTAGGTCCTCCTGAATTGTTTTTACCTCTCGCAAACTCGACGCGTCAACCTCCTTTGGAACAGAAGACGCTCCTTTGCGATGCGGGTTCGTTTTGGATTATATTATATATAAAATAATTTTGCAAATATTTTAAGGCTATTTTTGCGGAATTTTTAATATTTTTTCGACATTTTTTTAAAAACCAAGCATGCTTATAAACGAAATGTGCAACTTCGAAGACGGAACACGAGCCGCAAGGCGGCGAGAATATGAGCGCCGAGCTTGACGTATAGTACGAGAATGCGTGGCATTCTGTTGCGTAGCCGCCACGCAGGCGAAGTGACATAATGAAAGAATTGTCCCTATCTATGCGAGTGCCGATTGTCTCCCCCGCGAACGACGGATAATCTTGTAGAGAATTGCCCCATATTTGAGTGGCGGGAGAAATACCGGCGTGTCCGGAAAGAGGGGGCACATCTAATTTAGATTACACGCTGCCCCGTTCTTGTAGAAGAACAAAAAAAAAGACATCCTCTCGACAACATGTGTACGTTTGTACATCAGTGTTGCCGAGCAGATGCCTCTATGAATGTTAGCGAGTTGAGAACTTAGTGATGGCAGCAAGAGCAATTGCCGTCGTGGCAGCCGTCCTCTCCGCAGTCGCATCCGCCTTCCATCTTTTCGACTTCTGCCATAAATTCGTCGAAAACTCTTTGAAGGAGAGCGTCGTCCTCGATTGCTTTGAACACGTCGTTGCCGTCCTCGTTTTCTGCAATTTCATAAATGAGGACTTCGTCCTCGTCGATATCGTCGAGTTTCTCGACGGGTTTCAAAACGACAAACCATTTGTCATCTACGTCGAGAGTTGCGAGATGATAAAAATCTTCGTCTTTGTCTGCGACTTCGTTGTACAAAGTGATGATGTCGTCGTCTTCGGTCATATTGTTTTGGTCGTCAAAAAAATCTGCCATAGTAGTTTCTCCTTGCGATGCAAAGCGTATTTTTCGATTGCATCTTGTTATTTTGATAGTAACATATTTTGCGCAATTTGCAAGCAAAATATCAAATCATTGCAATTTTCAACGATGAGAATCAAGATAGGATTGCAAAATAATGGTTGCGGCAACCTTGTCTATGACCTTTTTGCGTTTTTCTCGTCTTACGTCGGCGTCGATGAGCATGCGTTCCGCGGACACCGTCGTCAACCTTTCGTCCTGATACAACACTTCAAGTCCGCTCGCTTCTTCGAGCATATCGCCGAATTGTCTTGTAACCGCCGCTCTGTCCCCTTCCGTACCGTCCATGTTTTTGGGAAGTCCCAGCACGAAAGCGTCCGCGTCCTCTTTTTTCGCGTATTCGCAAAAATACGCTATATCGGCGTTTATATCGTCTTTTTTTCGCACGTAGGTTTCGCGCGGATTTGCGGTTATACCCAGCATATCGCTCACCGCCACGCCTATACGCACGTCACCGACGTCAAGGGCGACTTTGCGTTTCATCATTTCATCAACCTCCGATTTGTCAAACCGTTTGTATTCGATTTCTTTTTAGGCTTATTTTCGCCGATAAACTCAAACCATTTGAGCCCGTACTTTCTCAAAAGGCAAAGCCCCAAAGCAAGCACGGCGGCGGAAAACGTCGTTCCTACGCTCCAATATATCACCTTAATAATCGTTTCTCCAAGCGATTGTGCAAACGAAGCCAAAATAATTCCCGAAACGAACAGCACGATTGCCGGCAAAACCGACGTAAGCGCGGAAATGATCTGATACACGTTTTGCGAGGAGTTTTTTATATCCGACACCTTTTCCCAGTGCTGATTGCCCTTTTTCATATCGAAAAGTATTGACATGCTGCAAACGCCCACAATCATCATAAACGTGTCTATGCCGATAAAAATCGTCGAAACTATATCGATTTTATAGAGCAAAAGCGCAATGAGCATAATCGGCACGAGCAAGACGCTCGGCGCAATCACGGACAGCAAAAGTTTTGCTCTTATGCTGTCTATGGGATTTATCGGCAACGTTTTGCTTGCAAAAAACGACTTACCCTCCCTTGTATATGCCATATTTGCAATCATATTTGCGCCTGCAAGGAAAATCATTGAGTACATCACCACAAAACCTATACCCATCATCTGCGCCATAATCGGAGTCAGACTATCGTCCGCGTTAGCCTTGAAGTTGGAGATAAAGTACATAACCACGATAAAAATCGGCGCCATAAGCAAGTTTGCAATCGAAGTCATCGCAAGCGAGCTGTTGCGCATGATGGATTTTATATCCCTTTTCATCAGTGATACGACGACGTTGTTTTGTTTCAAAGACGCGTTTTTGGACTCCGCCGTTTGTGCGCTTTCCGACTTTCTCGTGTTGATTTTTTTGTAGAACAGTGACGACAACAACAGCATAATCGCAATCATACCCACCGTTATGGCGGCGGATATGCCGAAGTTTTTGCCGGCGTCTATGCCGAGACAGAAGTTTACGATCGCTTTGTCGGGATAAAACACGTTTGCGAGCGTTCCGAGCGAGCCGAGCATCCCTTGCGACATCTCGACGTTTCCGTTTTGTCCGAATCCCGTGGTGTTCATATAGTAGACCACGACCATATAAGCGCACATCAAAACGACGTAAAACAAAATAGTCAGCACGCTTTTGAGCGTAGGTTTCCCTCTAAAATACGAGCCGAGCCACACAACGGGCATTGAAAGCACCACAACCACGAACAAAGGCAGTATCGGCGCAAGTGCGAGAATCACGAAAAACAGCGGATAAAAGCCGTAAAACATTCTTCCGTTTGCCACGTTAAAGGCAATCGCGCCGGTAAGCACGGTCGGCAAAAGCACGACGGCGGATATTGCAAGCGCGTTGACGTAGGTCATCGCAAACTTTGCGAAAAACACCGACGAGGGTTTGAGGGGCAACGTATTCAAAAACGGCGTGTCTTTGGACTCGTAAAGGGTTGATACGATTGAAAACATCGACAAAAACAGCACTAGAATTTGCGTAACCGCAACCAATGCCGTGACGAGCAATGAAAATTCCCCTATGTTATTCAATCCCACCGACAAAAAAGCAATCATTGCCGACACGAGAATTATAAGCGGCGATATGGAAATCACAAACTTTATTCCCGTAGACAGTCTTTTCTTGCCGTCTTCGTCTTTCGAGGATGAATTTGCGTTTTTATACAGTGTTTTAAACACCAAAACAAAATCTCTCATAACGTCCTCATTCAACGGTTTGCGCAGCCGAATTGTCGGTAAGTTTCAAGAACAATTCCTCCAAGGATTTATCCTTGTTTCTCTCTTTCAGCTCGTCGATCCGGCAACAAGCGATGAGGTGTCCCTCGTCGATAATGCCTATTCTGTCGCACACTTTTTCCACCACTTCCAGCACGTGCGACGAGAAAAACACACTGTTTCCCTTGTCCGCATGCTCGCGCATGAGTTGTTTGAGGTTGTATGCGGATCGGGGGGTCGAGTCCCGTCATGGGCTCGTCCAAAATCCAGATTTTCGGCTCGTGTATAAGCGCGCCGATTATGTTGAGTTTTTGCTTCATTCCGTGCGAATAGGTGGAAATTTGCTTTTTTACGGAATCCGTAAGCGCAAAAAGCTCGCAATATTTGTCGAGTCGCTCTTGTCTTTGCGCACTCGGCACCTGAAAAACGTCGCAAATGAAGTTTACGTACTCAACGCCGGTCAATCCCTCGTACAACACGTGGTCGTCGCTGACGTATCCGATAAGTTTTTTCGCTTCGAGAGGCGCGGTTTTGAGGTCAATTCCGTCTATAAGCACTCTGCCTTCTTCAAAAGAGATAATGCCGGTTATGCTCTTGATCGTCGTGGATTTTCCTGCGCCGTTCGGACCTATAAAGCCGAATATTTCACCGTCGTTTACGGTGAGCGACAAATTGTCCACCGACGGTTTTTGATTGCCGGCGTAAGTTTTGGTCAAGTTTTCGATTTGTAACATATCCTCTCCTTTTGCTCAAACAGAAATCAAATTCGATATCTCCTGCATATCGAAGCGTTAATCCCCAAATCGAGCGTCGTATTGAATCAAAAACAAGTTTTTTACGATTGAAATCAATCGAGTTTCGCTATTACGAATTCGTTGTCAATCATGCGGTTTGAGGTTTCAAATTCAAGCGCAGTTTTTACGCCCTCGAACACGTCTGTCACCATATCGCTGACGCTTTCTTCGTCCCATTCGATATATTTTGTGGCAACCATAGTGGCAAATCCGTGCACGAAAACCCACATTTCGAGGTGAAATCTCATCGCCGTTTGTTTATCGCATCCGAAAATTTTGCAAACGGACTCTATTGCCGACAAAAAAGTCGCATTGTCTGACGATATAATTTTGTTGCCGTTTTCGTCCATAAACATTTGCTTGAAAAACTCAGGATAATCCCTTGCAAAGCCGATATATGCCATTCCGATTGCTTTGTACGGCGGATATTTGCTGTTTTTCACGCAGTTTTCGACGTATTCGTCGTATATCTTCACCATGCACGCGTCAACCGCTTTTTTCAGCTCGTCCATAGTTGCAAAATTGTAGAAAACAGGTTGAATGGAACAGCCGAGTTTGTTTGCAACCGCACGCACGTTCAAACTTTCGCCTTTTTGAACTATGTCGATTGCAACAGAAATTATCATTTCTTTCGTCACGGACGCTTTCTTTGGCATAAGCACCTCGAATTAAATCATATCGTTTGATATTATATCAATAGATATTTTGCTTGTCAACCACTATTCACTAGACATTTGAAAAGAATCCGCAACAATTTACGGATTCTTTCAAATTTTACTTTCTCTTCTTTTGACGCTCTTTGATTTCCTTTTCGAAGCCGTTTTCGGTAGGCTCGTAAAACACTGCGTCTTTAATTTCGTCGGGCAAATACTGTTGTTTCACCCATCCGCCGTAGTCGTGCGGATATTTGTAGCCGCTCACCCTTTCGTCGTTGCCCTTGTAGTTGGGATCGCGAAGGTAAACGGGCACGGTCTCGTGCTTTATTGTCTTGACGGCGTTCTCCGCTCCGCCCAACGCTTCCACCACTTTGTTGGATTTCGGAGCTTCGGCAACGTAGATTATGCCTTCCGCAAGAGGTATGCGCCCTTCGGGCAAACCGATTTTCTCAAACGCTTGCACGCATGAGGTCGCAACCACGATTGCATTTGGATCTGCCATGCCGACGTCCTCGCACGCGTGAATCATGATTCTGCGCCCAATGAGCATGGGATCGCAGCCGGCTTCTATAAGTCTTTCCGCCCAGTAAAGTGCCGCGTTGCTGTCGCTGCCGCGCATACTCTTGATAAATGCGGAAATCATGTCGTAATACATATCTTCCGTCATGGAAAGAGCTTTTTGCTGTATAGATTGCTCGGCTTCCTCTTTTCCTACTCTTATAACGCCGTCCTCGTCCGCATGCGTGGTGAGCGCGGCAAGTTCGAGAGCGTTGAGCGCGGTGCGCATATCCCCCGCGCTTGCCCATGCAAGATGAGATATCGCCTCGTCGCTCACTTGAAGATTCATGTTGCCGAGACCTCTTTCCTTGTCGTTCAAAGCGCGCAAAAGCCCTGCTTTAATATCTTGGTCGGACAACCTTGAAAACGAGAAAATACGGCATCTCGACACGATAGCCCTCGTCATGGAAACATATGGATTTTCCGTCGTGGAGCCGATAAAAATGATATAACCTTGTTCGATTGCCTGCAAAACGCTGTCGCTTTGCGCCTTGTTCCAGCGGTGACATTCGTCAAGCAGCAAATACGTGCGCTTGCCGTACATTCTGAGTCTGTCGCGCGCCTCGTCGATAACCTTTTTTGCGTCCGCAACGCCGCTTGTTACGGCATTGAGTTTGACAAAAGCCGCATTGGTATTTTCGGCAATTATGTTTGCAAGCGTGGTTTTGCCCGTCCCCGGAGGGCCGTAAAAGATGCAACTCCCCAGCTTGTCGGCGGCAATAGCTCTTCTCAAAAGCGAGCCCTGCCCCACGATTTTGCCTTGTCCCAAAAATTCGTCCAAGGTGCGAGGACGCATACGCTCCGCAAGCGGAGCCATGGTTTTTTCGTTGTTTTGAAGGTCAAATAAATCCATACGCTTATTGTAACAACAACTTTTGCTTTTGTAAAGATAATCGAAAACTTATCATACAATATATCGTGCAAAGACGTGAAAAAATCGCAAAATCCATGAAACCGAAACTGTTTCGTGTCGTGATTGCAATCACGATTTTTCTTGCCGTTTTCGTGTTTTGCACGGTATATTTCCGCTCCAATATCGTTCCGACGGTCATGGACAGCTCGGTTGCTCAAATGCGCGCCGTAACCACAAACGCCGTAAACCTTGCCGCAACCAGCGTGCTTTCGGACGGGCTGACCTACGAAATGCTTTTCGACATCGTAAAGGATAAAGACGGAAATATCTCGATGATAAAGGCAAATTCGCCGCAAATAAACAAAATCGCAAGGCAAATAGCAAACCTTGCGCAAGCAAATCTCGACTCTTTGGGGACGCAGGAGATTCAAATCGCCGCAGGTACTTTCACGGGGCTTGCGCTCCTTATGGGATTCGGCCCCGACGTAACCATAAAAATCACCCCGATAGGCATGGCAAACTGCGATTTCGTATCGTTTTTTCAGTCGGCAGGGATAAATCAGACATTGCACAAAATCTACATAGACGTATATGCGGACGTGAGCATCGTCACGCCGATAGATCAACCCACCATTCAGGTCAAAGCCGAAGTTCTGGTGTGCGAAAATCTCATCGTAGGCAAAATTCCGCAAACTTATCTGAATTTGTACGATTCGTCGAGTCTGCTCAATTTAAACACATAGTGTTTACGCTCAAATCTTCTTCGATCGCGAGCGCGAAATCAATCCGAAAACGAATCCGCACACGATGACGGTTGTAAGCCCTGCCGCCACCGCGCTCATACCGCCCGTAATCGCACCGAGAAATCCGTCTTTTTGTACTCCTTCGAGTGCGCCTTTGGCAAGATTCGAGCCAAAACCCATAATGGGTATCGTCACGCCCGAACCGGCAAACTCTTTCATAGGCTCGAACGCTCCGCACACTTCCAAAACGACGCCGATAAGCATATACGTCACAAGGATTCTTGCCGACGACATCTTCGTTTTGTTGATGAGTATTTGTCCGAGCATACACACCGCGCCGCCCACGGCAAACACTTTGAGATAATCCAAAAATATATCCATATTCACTCCGATTTGCGAATTTTATTGCCGTTTCAAGTCAAAAACGGATGACTTTCAAGGGTAAAAGCATGAGATATGCCGGGGATTGTTTCCTTTTGCAGCGGCGTATCCTTGTTAAGCAACGCCCCCGTCGGCACGACAAGCACTCGCTTCAACTCACCCTTTTGCATCTTTTTGAGGACATATGAGTTGAACGCCGTATTTACGCACCCTGCCCCCGAGCCGCCTTGAAAAGTCTTTTGTTCGGGCGTAAAGTAGCTTGCGCCGCAATCCATATAGTATTTCGGCAGAGTAATCCCCTCTTTCGAGAGCAGATATTCCAGCATTTCTTTGCCGTGTCTGCCCAAATCCCCCGTGAAAATGCCGTCGTAGTAGTCGGGAGAACGCCCCGTTTCCTCAAAATGCGTAACAATCGTGTCGCAAGCGGCAGGAGCCATTGCCGCCCCCATATTCGCCTCGTCGTCAATGCCCAAATCCACCACTTTGCCCATCGTTCCGCCCGTAACGACGACGTAATGCATATTCGGCTTTGCGTAATCATTGCTTTCTTTGTCGAAATTTTGCTCGATGATATTCGATTTTTCCTTGTCTATGACTTTCTTCTGTTTTTCAATGCTTTTTTTGTACTTTTCAAGCGTCTTTTGGTCGATATTCATATTGTCGTCGATTGCGATAATATCGTCCTCGTACACCCTTTCGTTCATCATAGACGGCATTTGCGAGGACAAAACACTGCACCCTGCGCCCGTAACCGTCCATTGCGACGTGGGAGTGCGCTGATTGCCGAGTTCGAGAGGAAATCTATACTGCCGCTCAGCCGACGCAAAGTGACTCGATGTCGAACAAGTGACGTTGTTTGCAAATCCGCCCTCGATAAGCATTGCGCCCACGATTATGCTTTCGCTGAACGTAGAGCAAGCATTGTAAAGCCCCAAAAACGCACACGGAAAGTTGCGTGCGGCAAGAGACGTTGCGGCAAGCTCGTTGAGCAAATCGCCGCCCAGCATAATATCTATATCTTCACGCTTCAAGCCTGCTTTCTTTATAGCTCCGCTCACGGCGTCGCGATGCATCTTGCTTTCGCATTTTTCAAAGGATTTTTCACACCAAATATCGTTTTTAAGCACGATGTCGAACTTGTCCGCAAAGTTTCCGTCCCCCTCTTTCGGCCCGACGATTGTAAATCCGCTTTTAATATATACCTGCTTAGATAGCTGAAAAGTGCGCATTTTCACCTCACATATAAACAAAGTATCCGATAAATCCCACAACGAAACTCGCAACTACGCCGAATACGATAATCGGCCCGGCAATCACAAACATTTTTGCGCATACGCCGAAAAACACGCCCTCGCGATTGTATTCCATCGCAGGCGAAACCACCGAGTTTGCAAATCCGGTTATGGGAATTATCGAACCACCGCCGGCAAAATGTCCCAGCTTGTCATAAAGTCCGAGCGCAGTGAACAAACTGCCCAGAAAAATCATTATGCAACTTTCGTAAATCGCAACGTTTTTGTCGCTCATATCCTTGAAAATAAGCCGCAAAATATCGCCTATTCCCTCGCCGATACAGCAAATAATGCCACCAATCAAAAACGCCGCCAAAAGCGTGCGCACCATGGGCGATTTGGGCGCATTATCCTTTACGTATTGTTGATATTCTTCTCTATCGATCATATTTTCCTCAACCGTTTAAGTGCTCGTTCGCTCAAACTTCCGCTTGAGCGTCTACTCTTTAATTTCGGATTTGGATGCCGTCAAAATCGAATCGCCGTCGTTCGTTCCGTTTTTCACTTCACAGACGTTTTCCACAACGCCCTCAACGTTGTCGTTTTTCTTGAAAAACACCTCTTTATCCTCAACGTTTCTCGAAAACAGCGCATCCATACGGCAATGATTGCCAAAACGACTATTTTTTAATCAAACCGGCTGCGACAAATAATAAAAACATAAAAAAGCGGAGCGTCAGCACCGAAAAGGTGGTTCGACACGCGAAGCGTGTGGCTGTTTGAAAACAGCCTAATCCACCCCGCTCCACAAAGAAAAACCGCACTGATTAGTGCGGATTTTCATGGTGGAGAGGGGTGGATTCGAACCACCGAAGTCACTGACAACAGATTTACAGTCTGCTCCCTTTGGCCACTCGGGAACCTCTCCGTATGGAGCTGGTGATCGGAATCGAACCAACAACCTACTGATTACAAATCAGTTGCTCTGCCTGTTGAGCTACACCAGCGTATTGAGTTGTTGGTGCCTCGGGGCGGACTCGAACCACCGACACAGGGATTTTCAGTCCCTTGCTCTACCACCTGAGCTACCGAGGCATACGGGATTTCAATCCCCTTTTTGAAATTTATGGCAGTGACGGTTGTCACTGCCACAAACTTGATGGCGACCCGGAGGGGGCTCGAACCCCTGACCTCCAGCGTGACAGGCTGGCGTACTAACCAACTGTACTACCGGGCCAAATAATTTTATGTTTTGGTGGGCCTTCACGGACTCGAACCGCGGACCGATCGGTTATGAGCCGACTGCTCTAACCAACTGAGCTAAAGGCCCGAATCACATCGGTGAAGTTGTGCTGGTCGGGGTGAAGAGATTCGAACTCCCGACCTTCTGAACCCAAATCAGACGCGCTAGCCAAACTGCGCTACACCCCGAAAGATTTTCGCGTCGTTCATTGCGACTACAACAATATACAATAAATCCAAAAAGTTGTCAATGATTTTTTTGATAGATTTCGAGATTTTTTTGACAGAAAAATATAAGAATTTTTGTTTTGTTCAAAAAGCCGCCAAAATAATCGATTAGATACTGTTTATTCTATTGACGGAGGCAATATGGACGTTGAATTTATATCAGAAAAAGATTGCGTACGCGTCGCACTTTCGGGCGAAATCGACGAATACGGAGCAAAATTTGCGCGTTGTGCAATCGACGAAGTGATTGAAAACACCCCTACTCTGCGCTCGATGATTTTCGATATGAAAGGCGTAACTTTTATAGACAGCACCGGGCTTGGATTTGTGCTGGGCAGATACAAAAAACTAAAAGCGATGCACGCCGAGCTTTTGCTTGAAAACGTACCGCGTCAGGTTGACAAAGTGTTTTTGGCAAGCGGAGTATATCGCTACGTTCCCGTTGTAGAATAAGGAGAAAAAATGAATTATTTTGAAATGAAACTTTTGGCAAAAAGCAAAAACGAGGCGTTTGCGCGCAACGTCGTTGCGTCGTTTGCGATTGAATGTTCCCCCACCCTCGAAGAAATAAACGACATCAAAACCGCCGTAAGCGAAGCCGTGACCAACGTCGTCGTGCACGCCTACGACAAAAAAGAGGACGGGATTATGCAAATCGAGTGCCGCGTATTCGAGGACGAACGCACCGTAGAGATTGTCGTCAGAGATTTCGGCAAAGGCATCGAGGACGTAAAGGAGGCAATCGAGCCTTTCTTCACCACCGCCGAGGACGACGAACGCAGCGGCATGGGATTCACGATTATTCAAACCTTTATGAACGAGATGGAAGTCACTTCGATAAAAGGCGAAGGCACCGTCGTGACAATGAAAAAGGTGCTGAAATAATGCTGGATCATCAAACCACGCTCGACCTCTTGAAAAAGGCGCAGCAAGGTGACGACGGCGCAAAAGAAAAGTTGATAGAAGAAAATATTCCCCTCATAAAATCCATCGTAAAACGCTTCAAAGGCAGGCTGGAATACGACGATTTGATGCAATTGGGCGCAATGGGATTCGTAAAAGCCATGCAAAATTTCGACGTCGAATACGGCGTCAGATTTTCGACGTACGCCGTGCCTATGATAAGCGGAGAAATCAAGCGATTTTTGCGCGACGACGGAGCGATAAAAGTTTCGCGTTGGACAAAAACTCTCGCTCAAAAAATCAACGCATACGTAGAAGAATGCCTGAAAAACGGCGAAAGCGAGCCTTCAATCGACGCTCTTGCCCAAAAATTCGAGGTAGACGCACAGGAAATCGTATTCGCCATGGATGCCGGGCATTATCTTTTGTCGCTGTCTGCAACCGTGGGCGAGGACGATTTGGAGCTTGGCGACAAAATAGCGACCGAGGAGTGCGAGGACGAAAACATCGACAAAATGCTCCTTAAAGACCTCATCGAAGACCTGCCCGAGCGCGAGAAAAAAGTGATATTTTTGAGATATTTCAGAGATAAAACTCAAAGTGAAATCGCACAAGAACTCGGAGTGTCGCAAGTGCAAGTGAGCAGAATCGAAAACAAGGTATTGCAAAAACTCAAAGACGGGATGAACAACGATTGAAATTTTTGCGGCACGCAACGAAAACCGAGCGCGTCGCAAAAGTTTTTTGTCAAATTTTTTGAAATACTTTATTTCTTTTCATTTCTTTTTCAGATATATACAATACGTTGACATATGCCGAAAATAAGCACATAATTTTTTCAAGAAAAAATTCAACGGACGATATTGTTATGGTATGGGTTCTTTTTGCTCTCGGCGGGGCGGCGCAAATCCCGTTGCCGTCAACTGCATCGGCAAACTTTCCATCCTTTTGACGATGTTCTTGTCGTGGCTGATAATGAAAGAAAAATTCACCGCTCGCTCCCTCGTCGGCCTGGGGTTGCTCACCGCCGGCATAGGACTGATAATCGGATTCAGTCTATAACGACAAAGCTCAAACACACATTGCAATGCTATTTTTCGACACTTCAAAAACCATACAAGCACAAAATGTCTGCTCAAACTCTCTTATACTCATCGCATTTGATAAAATACTTGCGTCTGATTTTGGAATTTAACGTTTCGCACATAACAAGCATCAACAGCGCAAATACAAGCAAATATGCCCAATATAAACCTATACTTATCTTCTCTGCAATAACTCCGAAAAGCGGAGGCATAGCTGTTATACCTATGTATGCGAACGCCATTTGTATGCCAATAACCGCTTGCGAATTTTCTTTCCCGAAATTGACGGGGGCGGAATGAATTATAGCAGGATATATTGGCGCGCAACCAAGCCCGATTACAATAAGCCCGACAAGTGCCGGAATATTCTCTTTTATGGGAAGCGCAACAAGCAGAATTCCCGTTAAAATGGTTATCGTTCCGAAACGAATAAGTCGTTTGTCACCGAGTTTATCGGCAAAAAATCCGCTTATGCCTCTGCCCGCCGTAATACCGATATAGAAAAACGATGCAAATTTTGCCGCAATTGCAGGATTTATTCCTTTGTAATTGACAAGATAAGTTGTCGCCCAAAGCCCTGCCGTCTGTTCCATTGCGCAATATGAGAAAAACGCAATAAAAACGAGAAATATCCCTTTTATTTTGAAAACGGAAAATGTCGAAACTTTCTTTTGTTCCTCTTGAGCGGATGGTGCATTTTCCGAGATTCTATGGCTTTTTTTTAAGTAAATTGCGGACTTATCGCCGCACTTTCTCCACACGGGAAGCGCAAAAAACAATACTGCAGACAATGCAATCTGTATATAGAAAACGATTCTGAACCCGTTTTCCCATCCCAGACCTCCCGTTAAGGCATAACTCATAATGTACGGACTTATCGAAGCACCAACACCCCACATGCAATGCAGCCAACTTAAATGTCTTGCAGGATAATTGAGGGCAACGTAGTTGTTGAGCGCAGCGTCAACCGCCCCTGCTCCGATTCCGTACGGTATTGCAAATACGCAAAGCATCCAAAACGCTTTTGCAAAGGAAAAACCGATAAGCCCCAACGCGGTGAGCGCAACGCTTATTGCCGTAACCAAGCCCGTGCCGAGTTTGTTTGTGAGCGTATTTGAAAAAAAGCTGGAAATAACGGTTCCGACAGAGATTATTATTGTGATAATCCCTGCCGATGACATGGATACGCCCAAATCGACATGCATAATCGGCCATGCCGAGCCGATGAGCGAATCGGGAAGCCCAAGACTTATAAATGACAAATATATGATTGCAAGCAGTAACGAGTACATAATGCCCTATCGAATTTTGTCAATCGGCAAAACTCTGCTGAATTTCATCGCATATTCTATCACATCGTTTTTCGATTTTCAATAAAAACATGTATACCATGCCACAATTGTCATATATATTGACATTTTACGCATAGTTTGGTAAAATTTTCTATATAAAAACCAAGGAGGCCCGCAATGGCAAATTATTTCAGCGAACGCGACAAAAACATCACCGCTAGACTTCGCAATCTCAGGAATCAGCTTCCCGAATGTTGCGAAGATTTTTTCGTGGGAATCGAACCGCAAACCACCACGCTCACAAGACTAAATTACGCTTACGATTTGCGGATATTCTTTGACTATTTGCTCAAAAACGTGCGGGCTTTCAGAGACTATAAAGACGTTTTGGACTTCACTGCAGAGGATCTTGACAAAGTGACGCTCGGCAACCTCGAAGCGTACATGGAATACCTTTCCTACTACACCTTCGAGGGTAAAGAAAAAACTAATGCGGAAAAAGGAAAATCGCGCAAAATTTCAACCGTGCGCACGTTTTTCAAATACATGTACAATCACGACAGAATCAGTCAAAACGTGTCCGCAAAGCTCACTATGCCAAAAAATCACGACAAGGACATCATAAGGCTTGAAAAAAAGGAGGTCGAGCGCATTTTGGACGCTGCGGAAACGGGTGCGGGAATGAGCGAACATCAACGAAAAGTGCAACGCAACACGCACGCGCGCGATTTTGCAATCGTTTCACTGCTTCTGGGCACGGGCATCCGTGTGAGCGAGTGCGTAGGACTCAACCTCTCTGATGTAGACTTTGAAACAAACGCTTTTACAGTCACGAGAAAAGGCGGAAATCAAGCGATTTTGTACTTTGGCGACGAAGTCGCCGACGCTCTGAAAACCTATATCGACACCGAACGTAAAGCACTTATAGACAGGTGCCAAAAGATGAACGTGGGAGACACCGACGCAGTGTTTTTGTCTTTGCAAGTGACGAGATTATCCGTACGCGCCATTCAAAACATCGTCAAAAAATACGCTCAAACCGCCGCTCCCCTCAAAAAAATCTCTCCGCATAAGCTACGCAGCACGTTCGGCACGAACCTATACAGAGCAACCGGCGACATATACCTCGTTGCCGACGTTCTCGGTCACCGCGACGTAAACACGACGAAAAAGCACTATGCGGCAATCGAAGAAGATCACAGAAAACTCGCCGCGCAAGTCGTCAAACTTCGCCCCGACAAAAAAGATCAATAACGGTGCAAAGGGAGTTTTTTGCAACATTTTGATTGTTTACTATTATATAATATTGACTATTTTATAATAGTTTGCTAAAATTATATTATCAATTTTCGGAGCGATATATGGACATCTCTTCAGTCAACAGCGACCTTATCCGCGGCAACGTAACAACCATAATCTTGGGTTGTCTTTGGTCGTCGGACAAGTACGGCTACGAAATCCTCAAAGAGATCGAGGACAAGAGCAATTCGCAATACGTTTTGAAACAAGCCACCCTTTACAATCAGCTCAAACGCCTTGAAAAGCAAGGGCTTGTATCTTCATACGACGGCGATCCCGACGACACCGGCGGTGGCAAACGTCGCTATTACACCCTCACAAAAGAAGGCAAAGCTTTTTTGACAAAAGAAAAGAGCGAATACGAGTATTCGCGCACCATTTTGGACAAGCTCGTATCCGGCGACGAATACGACTTCACCGTCCCCGTTCCCTTCGACGCAAGCGAATTGCGCCCCTACTCCAAAACCGAGGACAAACCCAAAGTCGTCTATAAGGACAAAATCGTTGAAAAGAAAGTGTTTTTCGACCGCTACGGCAACGAAGTAAGCGAGGACGAGGCAACCGCCCTGCGTGAAAAAGCCGAGCAAGAAGACGAAGAGGCACGCCGCAAGGACGAGCAACTGCGCTTAAAAGAAGAAGAGGCTCAAAAAGCTGCCGAACAACTGCGTATCAGCGAAGAAGAAGCTCTCAGAAAAGACGAACAATTGAGACAAACCGAAGAAGAGTCGCGTCTTAAAGCAGAACAGCTCAAACAGCACGAAGAGGAAGTCCGCCAAAGAGACGAGCAACTCAAAAAGGCCGAAGAGCAACTTAGAAAGAGCGAAGAGGACAGAGAGCTTGTAAAATCTATGCTTCGCCGCATGGAAGAAGAAAAATTGCGCGCCGAAGAGGCAAAACGCCTCGCCGACGAAGAAGAAAAACGTCGCCAAGAGGAAGAGGCGGAACGCAAACGTCAAGAGCAAGCAAAGCCCTCTCAAACCCTCGAAGAGATGTTTGCAAAACTCGACGCCGAGAGCGAATACAAAAAACAAGAAGAAATGCGCGCATACGAATACAATTCAAACGCGCAACCGCAAGAACACACCTACATAAACGGCTATACGAACCAAGTCGAGCACACACAACGCTCTCAAACGTCGCTCAAAGACATATTCAAACAACTTGACGAACGCGAAGCGCAAATCGACGATAAGCTCGCAAAGGAGCAACAAGCCGAGCAAGAGGCGGAGCAAGCAAAGCAAATTGCCGCTCAAACCGCGCAAACGGCAACCGAGCAACAAATCGCATCCTCGCAACCAACTTACGCTCAACCTACGCTCGACCAATACTACCCCGCCGAACTCGAAGGAAAGAATCAAAACTATTCTACCGACGCCGAGAAAGGCAACTTCGTAACGTCGGCAGTCGTATCAAGACAAGAAGGCGGATTCGATTACGAAAAGGACGACGTGAATTACAGGGACTTTTTCGTATCCTTGCAAGATAAAGGCGAAGCACAACCGCAACAGGAAAAGCCACAACAAACCGACTATTCGGACAGCGATATAAAGACGAGATTGTATGCAAAGGGCTTCAAAATCCGCCCCTACGACAGAGGGAATACCTCCGAATACTACACTTTCAACTTCATACAGTCCAACAGGCTCAATCGCGACACTTTCCTGATTATTATGGCGTTTTTTGCAGCGGAAGTTGCAATCATGTGGGCATCACTCGGCACGAGAATAAGCTATGCTTATTTCCTCCCGATTTTGCTTGTGGGATGCGCTCTTTGCCTTGTGCCGACCTTATTCTATCTCGTAAACCCGACGAAACGGACAAGGGCAAACTTCAACTTCAAACTGTCCATACTCAATCGGACGATGTTGTTTATCGAGCTTACAGTGGTGTGTATCCTCATCGGATTCTTCGCACTGGGCGCAAACGTAAACGACATTGATTTGATTCTTCAATCGATAGTGTTGCCGATGGTGCTGCTCACCAACCTGCCGTTGAGCTCCTTAATATACTGGCTGCTCTATCGCACAAGAAAATATCACACTGCATAAAAGAAAGCGCTGACGCAAGTCGGCGTTTTTATTTATGCAAAATTTAACAATATAATACCAATTTCATAATAACCCGATTTGCACTTTATTTTTGCAAATAAGTTGAAATCATTGACTAAAACAAAACTTATTGTTATAATAATCAAGCATTAATACTTAGGGGAGTGGCTCAATGGTAGAGCAACGGTCTCCAAAACCGTCGGTTGCGTGTTCGAGTCGCGTCTCCCCTGCCAAGAGAAGTCCTTTGGGACTTCTTTTTTTTTGGCGGTTTTCTGCGAATCGAACACGCAACGCAATCGCGACGGAACTACATTCCGTACGCTTGTGGTTGCATCTGACACGACGCTTTGCAAATACTATTTGCTCGCTTTGTTATTTCAGTCGCTTTGCGCTTTCACGAGTCGCGTCTCCCCTGCCAAGAGAAGTCCTTTGGGACTTCTTTTTTTTGGCGGTTTTCGCGAGTCGAACGCGCAACATTAAATTAACGACAAAAATTAAGCTATTTTTGTTTCCATGATGATTATTATTACTTTGTCTTGCAAACGGCAAGCGAATTGTGTACAATACAAGTATGAAAAAGAAAGTTGAAATCTACACAGACGGTGCATGTTCGGGCAATCCCGGCGTTGGCGGCTGGGGTGTCGTTATGCTCTACAAAGGTCACAAAAAAGAAGCAAGCGGCGCAGAGCAATCCACCACCAACAATCGCATGGAACTCACCGCTATAATACAGGGTTTGAAAATGCTCAAAGAGCCGTGCATCGTCACCGTATACAGCGACAGTGCGTATTCTGTCGAGCCTTTCCTCAAGGGTTGGATAAACGGTTGGATTATGAAAGGCTGGCGAACATCGAACAAGGACGAAGTGAAAAACGTCGATTTGTGGAAAGAATTGCTTTCGCTTATGCAAATACACGAAGTTTCATACATCAAAGTTAAGGGACACGCAGACAACGAGCTGAACAACCGTTGTGACGCTCTTGCTCGCGGAGCTATTAAGGAATTACAAAAAACGCTCCCCGCCAAACTCCCCCCCATTCCCGACGGAATTTAAGGCAAAAGCCGAAAATACGCATAAAGAGGGTATCGCATATGAGAAAATACAACAAAAAGCATTTGGAGTTTCTTCTCCCCATCGGCATTTTGGAAATAGTGATGCTGATTTTGGAGTGTTTGCCCTACGGCATAAAAATGGTATTTGCTCCGTCACCCACCGAGCGAAAAGAACTGTTTTTCCCCTATTTCAGCGACATGCCATACGGTTACGGCAATGTCTTTCCCATCTATGTGGGCATTTTGACGATAGCCATAATACTGTTGTGGCTCATAAACCTCTTTGCAGACAAACGCGGCATCGATGTTACGATATTCGTGATGACGATAGTCAAATTTATATTCAGTGCAGCAGAGCTGTTCTTCTCTCGCACGGCTATAAACTGGGCGACGTTTGCAATATCCTTGGTGCTTGCAATCTACTGCGTTGCAAAAGCAATCGTCAACAAGGAATTTGCAAAAAAGAAGCCAACGCTCGATTCCGATGAAGAAAAACAAGAACTACAAGAGTAAGCGTTTGGACAAGCAAATCCGCACATAAAACAAAAACCGCTCGAAAGCGGTTTTTTGATACTCTAATCGTGTCAATTTCAAATTAAAACTCAAATTTCATCGGATTCATACAAACCGTTCAATCAAAATAATCGATTTGCATGGCATGGCGCACTTTTGCAAGAGTTTGAGCTGCCTTTGCTTGCGCATTTTGAGTGCCTTTTTTGAGAATCTCATACACGGCGTCTGTGTCTTTTGCAAACTCCAATCTTCTTTCGTAAATGGGCTTCAACTCGCTTTGCAGAACTTTGATGAGGAACTTTTTGATTTTGACATCGCCCAAACCGCCTCTTCTGTAATGGTCTTTTAGCTCGTCGAGATTTTTATAGTCGGGCAAAAACTCCGCAAAGTGATCGTCGGTGGCAAAAGCGTCGAGATATGCAAACACGGTGTTGCCCTCAACCTTGCCGGGATCTTCGATGCGAAGATGATCGGGATCGGTGAACATCGACATAACTTTTGTCTTTATCTCGTCGGGAGTGGCCGAAAGATAGATGCAGTTGCCCAAAGATTTGCTCATTTTTGCCTTTCCGTCAGTGCCGGGAAGTCTGCAGCATTGCTTGTTTTGCGGCAACAATATTTCGGGTTCGACAAGCGTATCGCCGTAAATGGAATTGAATTTGCGCACGATTTCTTTGCATTGTTCGATCATCGGTTCTTGATCCTCGCCGGCGGGAACGGTGGTTGCCTCGAACGCCGTGATGTCTGCCGCTTGGCTTATGGGATAAGTCAAAAAGCCCACGGGGATGCTCATTTCAAAGTCGCGCATTTTGATTTCGGACTTCACTGTCGGATTGCGTTGCAATCTCGAAAGCGTGACGAGATTCATATAATAGAAAGACAATTCCGTAAGTTCCGGCACGGAAGATTGAATAAAAATCGAAGATTTTTCGGGATCTATTCCGCATGCGAGATAATCGAGCGCAACTTCGATGATGTTGTTGCGCACCTTTTCGGGATGCTCGGCATTGTCCGTGAGTGCTTGCGCGTCGGCAATCATGATGTAGATTTCATCAAATTCACCGCTGTTTTGAAGTCTGACGCGCTCACGCAAAGAGCCGACGTAATGTCCGATATGCAATCTTCCCGTCGGTCTGTCCCCTGTCAAAATGATTTTTTTCATATTGCACCTAATAAGTTTTATATTATATATACTATATCACTATTATAGAAAAACTGTCAAACTACTTGCATACGCCTTTTCAAAAAAATAAACCGTCGCTTTTGGCAACGGTTTGTTTTTTATCAAACAAGGATTATTCAGCGGTTTCTTCAACTTTCTTTTTGCGAGTTGTCTTCTTTGCGGGAGCAGCCTCTTCTTCTGCTTCATCAGCAAGGTTGAGGTTGAGGTTCTTGAACAAATCGCCGAGAGTTGCGGAGGAGTTGCCGGAAACCCATTCTTTGGGCTCGTTGGAGGATTCCTTCTTTGCGCCGCGACGTTCGCGTTTGCTTTCGCCGTCTGCAACTTTTTGTTCGAACTTCTTGACTCTCGAAGATCTCTTTGCCGCTTTCTCTTCGTCGGTTGCTTCTTCTTGACCTTCGGTTGCTTGGGTTTCTTCGGGTGCGGGGAGCAATTCCTTGATAGAGAGAGTGATGCGGTTGTCGTCGAAACCGATGATCTTTGCTTCAACTTCTTGACCGACCGTCAACGCTTCGTTTGCGTCTTTGATCCAGTTGTGAGAGATTTGAGAAACGTGAACGAGTCCGTCTACGCCGTCGTCGATGGATACGAATGCACCGTAGGGGAAGATTCTTTCAACCTTGCCTTTGATGACCGTGCCGACGGGGAACTTCTCTGCCGCAACTTCGTAGGGTTTCTTTTGGAGTTGCTTGTAACCGAGAGAGATTTTGCCTGTTTCTCTGTCCATCTTGAGAACCACGAAGTCATAACTTTCGCCGATGGTGAGCACTGTGGACGGATCGGTGATCTTGTTCCAGGAAAGCTCGGAGATGTGAGCGAGGCAATCGAAACCGCGAACGTTTACGAATGCGCCGAATTGAGTGAATCTCTTAACTTTGCCGGTGACGATGTCGTGCACGTGGATGTTGTCCCAGAAAAGATCTTCTTTCTCCTTCTTCTCTCTTTCGAGGATGATACGTTGAGAAGCGAACAAATATCTCGACTTCTTTTGGGGTTTATCTTCGCTTTGAGCGTTTTCTTCGCCCTCAGCCTCTGTGCTTTCTTTTTCCTTCGGAGGCATAAGCGTCAAGCGAAGGGTTTTGCCTTTGTAATCTTCGAGGTTGCTGACGTAACCCATTCTGATTTGGCTTGCGGGAACGAAGATGGTGTATTGTCCGAGTCTTCCTCTCAAACCGCCCTTGACTACTTCCGTCATAGTCAAAGAGAATTCGCCTTGAGCAAGAGCTTTTTCCGCTTCTGCTTCTTCGAGACGAACGGCGTCAACATCCTTTTTGGACAAAGACACGTACTCTTTGTTGACAGCAAGAATAGTTGCTTGAATTTCATCGCCTTCTTTGAAGTCGGCAGGATTGTAGTTGCCGTCCAAAGATGCTTCACTCTTATCAATGAAACCGTCTTTCTTTCCGCCGATTGCGACGTAGATGCCGCTATCGCCAGCGCTGATGACTTTGCCTTTGATGCGTTTGCCGACTTTGTAGTTGGTGTAGCCGACGGATGTTGCAGATTTCAAAAGGTCTGCCATCGTGGTGGGTTCTTTTTCTTCGACCGGTTGCTCTTGAAGTGTTGCCTCGTTTTTCACTTCAGTTTCTACTGTTTCCACAGCGTTCTTTTGAGTTTCACTCATAAGTCTTGTTACCTCCTGTATCAACCACGGCGGAGTCGACGCTCCTGCGACAATCGATACACTTTGAATATCCTTGATAAATTTTGTTTGATTCAGAGCTTCGTTTGCGTCTTGTGCGAAAAACGTGTTCGGATTGACCTCTTTTGCAACTTCGTACAACCGCTTGGTGTTTGCGCTTGTGCGAGAGCCGAGCACCAATACCGCGTCCGACTTTTCTGCCAATGCGCGCGCTTCGTCCTGTTTCACTTTTGTAGTATAACAAATAGTATTGAAAATGCCAACTAAATTATGGTGTTTTTTTTCAAAATTCTTTGCATTTTCTTCAATTTTTTCAAATTTTTCGGGCAAAATAGTGGTTTGGAAAAGAATTGAGGTGTTTTTTTCGCCTATGGGCAGCTCTTCGGTATCCGAAACCATTTTGCAATTTTCGCCGGCATACGACGCAATTCCAATCACTTCGTCGTGATTTTTGTCGCCGACGATAATGACGTCGTCCCCCGTTTTCGCTCTGTCCTCTGCTATTTTTTGGTTGCGCTTCACGACGGGACAAGTGGCGTCGAAAAGCACCACTCCTCTATCTCGCAACTCCTCTTCGAGCTGTTTGGTTATCCCGTGTGCGCGTATGAGCGCAATGTCGCCTTTTTTGAGATTGCAAGCGTCCTCGATTTTAATGCAAATCGCGCCTTTTCGATTGAGAAAATCCGTGACGTTCTCATTGTGTACGAGTTCGCCCAAAGTGTAGATTTTCCCGTACTTATCGGCAAGCGAAACCGCTTGGTTCACCGCACTTTTCACACCGTTGCAAAATCCTGCGTTTTTGGCAAGAATAACATTCAATTTACACCTCGAAAAACAATGCCCGATTTTTGAGCATTATTCCTTATTTGTTCTTTTTTGTCGATTTTTTCTTCTTTTTCGTAACGCTTTCGACGTACTCGTTGCAAAGGCGACGAGTTTCGTCCATTTTTTCTTTTATGACTTGCGTTGCGGCGTGGTTCTCGTCGATTGTACGCGCGCCGTAATATTCTTCAAGCGTAAACGGCTCGCCAACGTACAGCCAGTTTTTGCGGAAGGCTTTGGGGCTTTGATAGTAGATCATCGGTACGATGGGCACTTTTGCTTTGATTGCGAAACGCGCCGTGCCCGTCTTGATTTCTGCCATCTGCTGCGTGCCTTGTTTATTTCTCGTTCCTTCCGGGAAAATGAGCAACTTTTTGCCGTCTTTCAGCACTCGAAGCACTTGCTTGACGGCTTCGATGTCCGCTTCGCCTCTGCGTACGGGAATCGCGCCCATTTTGTGCAAAAACCAACCCGCTACGGGATTTGTGAACAACTCGTATTTCGCAAGCGCATGCGCTTCCTTTTTGAAAAGCACGAAGTATGGTATCATCGAATCCATTTTTGAATAATGGTTGCAAGTAAAAAGCGCACCTGTCACCTTTTTTGCATTTTCCGCCCCTATGACTTTGGTCGGCCACACGAGCATTTGTATCGGGCGCAAAATCACTCTCAAAAATCTGTAAAAAGCAAAACTTTTTTCGGGTTTATAATACGTTTTAATCCTTGCGAGCGTCTTTTTGTCCATTTCGCTCGACGGAATTATCGTTGACGGTTGTTTTTCGGTGTTCTGCACGGTTGAATCGACTTTTTTAGTCTTGATGTGTACAACCTCTTTCACGTGTGCGACGACGTCGTCTATACTCATGGAAGTGGTGTCCACGTAGTCCGCGTCGTCTGCTTGTTTCAACGGCGCGACTTCGCGATGCGAATCGTTGTAATCGCGCTGAATTATATCTTGCAAAAGTTGGTCGAAATCGACGGTTTCGCCTTTTTCTTGCAGGTCTTTCATGCGACGCTCCGCACGCTCTTGCGGCGTTGCCGTAAGGAAAAACTTGCAGTTTGCGTTGGGCAAAACGAAAGTTCCTATATCTCTGCCGTCCAAAACGACGTCGTTTTTGCTTGCAAAATCACGCTGCAAATCCACCATTTTGTATCTCACGCAAGGCAATGCGGAGATATCGCTTGCGGCTTTTGACATATAATGCTCGCGAAGATACGGCGTTGCGTCTATGCCGTTGACAATGATACGTTGCGCGCCGTTTTCGTCGTACTTTATATCCATCGTCAAATCTTCGAGCATCTCCGCGACTTTCTCCTCGTCCTTGACGTCAATGCCCTTTTGCAGTGCAAGATATGCGGTTGCGCGGTACATTGCACCCGTGTCGAGATAGATTATTCCGAGGTCTTTTGCCACCGCTTTGGCAATTGTGCTTTTGCCCGCTCCCGCAGGTCCGTCTATTGCGATATTTATCATATTTCCTCCGATTTTTCAGAGTTTGAATTCTTTTGTATTTTAGGTTTAAAGCGGATAGAATCCGCAAATTTTCATATTTCGTTATCCTTGCGCACTTTTCAGAATATCTCTTGCCGCGCAAACGGCAGTCGCAAACGCAAGTTGCAAGTTGAATCCGCCCGTCAGTGCGTCGACGTCAATCGTTTCGCCCACGAAATACAATCCCTCGACGTCTTTGCACTCGCAAGTTGGTTTCAAACCTTTCAAATCCACTCCGCCCGCCGTAACGATGGCTTCCGAGAAAGGAGCAAGCGACGACACGTCAAAGCGTAAATTTTTGATTGTTTCGACAAGTTTCGCTCTCTCTTGCTTTGTGATCTCGTTCACTTTTTTACTTTCCGCAATATTGGCGCATTTAAGCACGTAAGCGTTGAGCCTTTCGGGCAAAAGAGCGCGTGTAACGTTCTTTATATCCTGATTTTTTCTTTCGTCAAAATCGCGCAAAATGCGTTTGTCCAACGTGTTTTCGTCAAGCGCGGGTTTGAGATCGAGGGACAATCTTACGTTCTGCTTTCTGTTTATATACGACGATATAGTCAACGCGATAGGTCCGGACAATCCCCTGTTTGTAAACAGCATTTCTCCGAACTCGCTCGCAATTTCCTTGCCGTTTTCGTCTATTGCGCAAAGATTGACGTTTTTAAGGGATATACCTTGCAGTGCGGAAACGTTTTGCTTTACGATAATCGGAACAAGTGCTTGCCGAGGTTCGACTATTTTCAATCCGAACGCTCTTGCAAAAGCGTAGCCGTCCCCCGTAGATCCCGTAGACGGATAACTCATTCCGCCGGTTGCAACCACGACTTTGTCGCACTCTATGCACTCCCAAGGAGTTACGACCTTAAAACCGTCTGCATTCTTTCTTATTTCTTTTACTTCCGTGCCGAGATAGGTTTTCACTTTGAGATTTGCAATCTCGATTTGAAGCGTTTTTATCACGTCGCTCGACCTTTGAGAGAACGGAAAAACTCTGTTTCCTCTCTCCACGACGAGTTTCAAACCCGAATCTTCGAAAAACGCCATAGTATCTTGCGGCGTAAAGCCGTACAGTGACGAGCGCAAAAACCTTTCGCCGTGCACGACATTTGCAAACATATCGTCAAGTTCGCAATCGTTGGTGAGATTGCACCTACCTTTGCCGGTGATGTAAAGTTTTTTGCCGAATTTTTCGTTTTTTTCCACAAGCGCAACTTCGACTCCCCCTCTTGCAAGGACAATGGAAGCCATCATACCGCTTGCGCCTGCTCCTATCACGCAAACTCTCATAGCTCGAACTTCGCCTCTTTGAGCTTGTTTAGCGTTTTGACGTCGTTTGCAAGCATTTGCACGGGCGTGACGGTTATATAGCCTTGGTCGAGTTGATAGCAATCGCCTCCCGCGACCTCGTCAACGTGCGGTATTCTGTGTCCGTCGACGCTGAAATAGGTCAATCCGTCCTCGCCGACCGTGCTCACGTATTTTTCCTCGTAAGGCTGATATGCCACGGGCGCGATTCTGACGCCTTTAATATCTTCCTTTTTCACATAAGGAATGTTGAGATTTATCGTCACGTTTTCGGTTGCGAAAGACAGAAGTCTTTCGAGATTTTTTGCGGTAAACTCAGCCGCAAATTCGTAATCGGGCACACCGTGAGTTCTGAGCGACACCGCAAGCGACGGAATACGCTGAAAAGTTCCCTCTTGCGCTGCGCCGAACGTACCCGAAAAAATGATGTCGCTGCCTGCGTTAAGACAGGTGTTTATGCCCGACACGACGGCGTCGATTTTTTCGTCTTTAAAGAGGTATTTCACGCCGAAAAGCACGCAGTCGCCGGGTGAACCGCTCACTGCGTACGTGGGGATTCCGTCAATATCGCCTTTATTTTCGTAGGTTATTCCGCTGAAAAAGCTCACGGAATGGCCGGAGCCCGACCTTTCGGACATGGGCGCGACGATGCGGACGTCATGCTTTTTTGCAAGAGCCTTTGCAAGAGCCTTAATTCCGGGCGCAAAATAGCCGTCGTCGTTTGAAATGAGAATTTTCATAGTTTCACCGATGCTTTACTTTTGTGTGTTCACTCTGTCGCAAAGAGATTGCAAGTATGCGATTTCCATATCGTTGAGCGGACGGTACGTACCGCGCGCAAGTCCTCCGAGGCGAAGCTCACCGATTGCGACGCGTTTTAAGAAAACGACTTTTTTCTCCACCGCCTCGAACATGCGACGGATTTCTCTGTTTTTGCCCTCGAAAATGATGACTTCAAGGCGCGTAAACACTCCGTTTATGTCCTCAGAGCACTCGATTGCTTCTCTTGCGAGGGCATCCTTTGGATCTATCACCGCTTTTTTTGCGTCCTTAACCTTCTCGATGCCGGTCACTTTGACCTTGCTTCTTCCGTACTTCACACCGTCCACGGTTACGCCCTTACGGAGTGCCGCAAGATCGCTTTCGTCGATTGTGCCTTCGATTTTGACGATATAAGTTTTGGGAATCTCGCTCGACGGGTGCGTAAGTTTATAGGTCAAATTGCCGTCGTTTGTCAAAAGCAACAGCCCCTCGCTGTCATAATCTAGTCTTCCGACGGGATATAAACGCTTGTTTTTGTAATCGTCACCGATAAAATCGGTGATAATCTTGCGCGGTTTTGCGTGTACGACGGGTTCTTCCACAATTCCTTTTGCGGCAAGTTTTTCAGTGCGATTTTTGATTTCTTCAAGCTCTTTGTCGCTCTTTTTTCTTCCGCTCTTGTTGTCGTTGTCCTCGTTGAGCGTGGTTACGCAATTTTTGGGTTTGTAAAACAACAGATAGTCGTAGTGCGTCACTCTGACCACTTTTTTGCCGTCTACAAAGATAACGTCTTTGTCCTCGTCGATGTCCGTACCGACTTCTCTTACGACCTTTTTATTCACGCTGACTCTGCCTTGTTTAACAAGTTCGTCCGCTTTTCGTCTGGAACACACGCCGCATTCCGCAAGATATTTGTTGATTCTCATAAAACCTCTCGCGCCCGCCCTTTGTGCAAGCGCATATAAACTAAACATAATATACAAAAAAAAATTAAATTAAGCAAGCGTAATGAACCAAACAAATAAAGTCAAACGAAAAAATGGCGAAAATCGAAAAGCAAGCGCATCGAAAAATCGAAAACGCTTGCTATAAAATTCATTCGGATTTGACAAAAATAGTTGCGTTTCAATCAGACGCTTTCGACAACCAGTCTTTCGCTGCCGTCGCGCTTTATCGGATATTTTATATCTCTCCAATTCCTCGTGACGTTTTGAGAAATCTTAACCTTTACGACGTCGTTTCCGTTTGTCAACATAGCTTTGTCAAGCGGTATCATTTCATAGTTGTCAAAGCCGTAATTCAGCATTCTAACCGTGTCGTTCCACATATCGCCGTGATTGAGCACAACGGTGATAAGCTGCATATCGCCTCTTTTTGCTCCGCCGACAAGACAACGGCCGCTCTTTTTGGTATATCCCGTTTTAACCCCGTTCGCTCCGTCGAAAAGTTTGAGCAATTTGTTCTTGTTTGCGATATATCTGCCCTCACCGCCGACGGTGATTTTCCTTTGTTTCGTATTTGCAATCCGCAAAAATACGTCGTTTTCGTACGCTTTTGCGCAAACAAGTGCCAAATCGTATGCCGTCGTATAATGATTATCGTCGTGCAATCCGTGCGGATTTACGAAATGCGAGTTTCGAGCTCCTATTTCCTTAGCTCTTTCGTTCATAATATCGGCAAACGCCTCGACGCTTCCTGCAACCTCGATTGCAAGCGTAACCGCCGCGTCGTTGCCGCTTCGCAACATCAAACCGTAAAGTAAATCTTCAACGGTGATTTCGTCCCCCTCTTTCAAATATATCGACGAGCCTTCCACGCCCTCCGCATATTTTTGAACGATAACCTTTTTGTCAAGTGGCAATCTCTCTATTGCAATCAGCGCAGTCAAAATTTTCGTCGTACTGGCAGGGTAACGCAAAACGTCCTTTCCGTCCTCGAAAAGAACCCTTTTAGACGATTGCTCTATACAAACGGCACCACTCGTTCCGCTTTTTACTTCGCGAACGCAAAACTCGTCATTTTGTACGTTTTGAGCCGAGTTTTGCGTGTAAGAATTATCGTTTTCAATGTTTTTTATAATACTTTTTATCGGATATACGATATTGCCAACCGAAAACGATGAAATTATCGCAATTGTCAGGCATACGATCGCAATCGCCGCAACAACGGTTTTCTTACCGAAATCGTCCATACCTCACCTCAATCTTTCTTCATTACGTTTGCGACACTTTTTATAAGTTCCAGCCATTTGTTCTCTTCACCGTCCACTCTTACGAATTTCTTTTGCGCTCCGCACACCAAAAATCCTACCGGGGTTACGCTCACGCCGCCACCGCTCACGCCCGTCGGAGATTTGACGTTTTTCGTATCTTCATAGTCAGCACCGCCGGCAACGAACCCGACGCTAATTTTGCTCACCGGCAACACGATCGTACCGTCGCCGTTGACAATGGGTTTGCCGACAATCTCGCTGCACTCCGCGGACTTTTTCAAACTCTCTATCGTTTGTTTCAACACTTCATCAAAACTTTGCACTTATTCACCCTTTGCCGTCGCAATCGCTTTTGCGATTTGCACGGCATTAATTTTTATATTTATTCCGCACTCCGCGTCAAATCTATCTCTGCCCGTGTCTTGCACGATGGTTTTCGAGATCATCGGCAACATTTTTATGACGGCACACAAGATTGCACCGTCTTTTGCATCGTACGCGCCCACGTATGCGATTAAGCCTTTTATATCGACAATCTTGTTTTCAATCAAGAATTTAACGAGGTTGCGTATTGCGTTTGAGCTTATCCCTCTTTGACGTTGTACGATTTTGCCGTTGATTTCCACCCGTATTCCGTTTGAAATCACAACTTTCACTCGCATCAGCGACGCACCAAGAAACTTCACCTGCGCTTTCAAAATCTCGTTTGACAGCGCAAAATGTGCCGTCGCGACGAATCTGATCGGCAACAACAGCATAATCGCAATTATTTCGACGCATATCGCACAGTACGCAATTGCCATATCACTATTTTGCGTAACGTGGCGTTTTTTATGAAAAAAACATAAAAAAAGAACGGATAAACCGTTCAATTTTTGCAGATGAATATAATATGACGATAATAATACGTCAGTCGAACACTTCAAATTGCTCGCCTTCCAGAAATTCGGGGATTTCCTCTTCTTCCTCGTCGACGTCGGCGGCTGCCGCCATACCGGCAAGCGTTTCGTTGTCCACGTCGTCCTCGTCCAAAATGGTGCGATTGTGAAAAAGCGTTTCTTGCGACGGCGCGTTTATAAGCATAAGTTTTTCAAGCACTTCGTCGTAGTCGGGCAACTCGTCGATGCCGCTTATTTGAAATTTCTTCAAAAACTCGTCCGTAGTGCCGTAAAGAAGAGGTCTGCCGACGGTTTCTTTCCTTCCCACAGCCTCGATAAGCCCTGCTTTCAAAAGACCGGTAAGCGCGTATTCGGAGTTCTTGTTGCTTCTCATTTCGTCGATTTCAAGACGCGTGATAGGTTGCTTGTAAGCAATTGTCGCAAGCACTTCGAGAAGAGTTTTTGTAAGCTCTTTCTCGCGCAATGGAGTCAACACGTCCGCAACCGTATCGCCGTACTTGGGATTTGAGGAAAATTGCACTTTTCCGTTGAATTCCAAAAGCACGATACCGCAATTTTCGCTGTATCTTTTTTGAAGAGATTTAATGATAGAATTGAGTTTTTGCGTTGTGAGTTCAGGCACTTTTTCGCAAATATCGCTCTTCAAAATAGCTGATCCGCTTGCAAAAATAATAGCCTCGACAACGTTTTCAATATTTTCCATCGTCACCCTCCTCAAAGTCAATCGGCACGTCCTCCGTACCCTCGATCGCGTATATGGTTATTTCTCCGAAAACTTCCTCTTGTTCGGCGCGAAGTCTGCCGTATTTCAAAAGTTCGAGCACGGCAAGAAACGTCGTTACGATGTCGCCCTTGTCGTAATCGGGTTCAAACAAATCGGTAAACTTCATCTGTTTGCGCACGCTTATCATTAAGCGAATGTTTTCCATTTGCTCGTGCACGGAAAATCTGTCCTTAACAACCTTTTTGGGTATGACTTCCTGTTCGTGAATAGCGGCGTTTGCAAGCACTCTGGCAAATGCGTCCACAAGTTTCGGAAGAGAAAAATTGACGAGCGCAACTCGATAGTCCTTGTCCGTAAACACGGGTGCGCGATAGAAACGGTTGATGGTTTCGATTTCACGCAATTTGTCGCTCTGCTCGACAAGCAAGGCGTATTCCTTGATCTTGTTGATGAGCAATTGACGCTCGTATTCGGGATCGTCCTCGGTGATTTCCTCGTCCTCTTTTGGAAGCGTGCGGATGGATTTTAAGTACACAAGCTCTGCCGCCATGGTGATAAACTCGCCTGCATAGTCGAAGTCAAGCTCTTCTTTTGGCGTGTTGCGTATAATCTCGACGTACTGGCTTGTAACCTCGGATATAAATATATCCTCGATTGCGATTTTCGCGCTTTTTATGAGTTCGTAAAGCAAAGGGATCGGGCCGTCGAAGTCGCTCAAATGATAGACTATCTCGGGTTTTGCAACGACAAAATCGCCCTCAATTGCTTCGGGCTCTACGATTTCCGCATTTTGCGAGGTCTGTGCGGTTTCGCTTTGCTCTCTTTGGGTTTCTTCCGCATGTTGCGGAGTATTCTCACCCTCTTGCAAAGCCTTTCCTTCCTCTGTTTGCAAATCTTCCTCTTGCATTTCTACCTTCATAAAAATAAATAGTGTATAAATATTAACACGCGCACGCAAAAAAGTCAAAACAAATCGAAAATATGCTATGTCAAGCGCAAAAATCCGCCCTTTCGAGCGGTTTTTTGCAATTTTCAACGGCGTAGAGGAAATTTTAAACTTCAAAAATCTTATTTTTCTTGCGCAATTATATCTTCGTATCGGCAATGCCGACGCTTTTTTCTATAAAAAGATAGAGATTTATTTGATGGTTGACCAGTTCTTTGCGATTTCGCCGATTGCGTCGAAGAAGCTCATTCTTTCCGCGTCCTCGCTTGCGATTATTCCGACTTTGTCAACGACAACGCTGTCTTTGAGAAGGTATGCTTCCCCGACTTTATCTCCCATTTTTATCGGAGCTTTCACGCTTGATGGCAAATCGTACTTGATTTCGTATTTTGCGTTATCGTCACGGGCTACGAATCTTGCGATATTTCTGTCAACCGTGAGCGCAATATCCGATTGTTTACCGCCCGACACCGAAAGCCTGATATCGAGATTTTCTCCTGCTTTAAGCATAATTTCGTTTGAGAAATTTGCAAAAGCATAATCGAACATCGCACTTACCGCCGCATTTCTGATTTTCGAGCTTTCCGCGCCGATAACAACCGCTATCACGCGCATATCCGCTTTTTTTGCAGTTGCGCAAAGGCAGAATTTCGCTTCGCTCGTAAATCCCGTTTTTCCACCGTCGCAACCTTGGTAGAATCGCACGAGTTTATTCGTGTTGGTGATCGTCGTCGCTCTGCCGTCGGGATGTTTGTAGTCTTCAAGCCAAACTTTTGCGTATTCAAAGTATTTGTCATGCTTTATTAGCTGTGAAAACATAATCGACACGTCTTTTGCGCTCGAAAAGCTCTCTGCGGCAGGAAGCCCCGTGCAATTTTTGAAAGAAGTGTCGTTCATTCCAAGCTCTTTTGCGCGAGCGTTCATTCTTGCCACAAAGTTTTCCACGCTTCCGCAGACGTGCTCGGCAAGCGCAACGCAAGAATCGTTTGCGGACGCTACGATTACGGTTTTCAAAAGATCGCACGCCTTATGCTTCGAGCCTGCGTCCAAAAACACTTGCGAGCCGCCCATACTTGCCGCATTTTGACTTACTTCCACTTCGTCGTCAAGAGAAATATCCCCTCTCTCCGCCGCTTCGAGAGTGAGCAAAGACGTCATAATTTTCACCATGCTTGCAATGGGCAAACGCTCGTTTTCTTTGCGAGAGTAAAGCACCGTACCTGTTGCGTAGTCCACCAGATATGCGGATTTTCCAACGGTTTTGAAATCCGTTGCCGCTTCGCATACGGACGAGTTTACGACAAAAACAGTTGCAAGTACAAATGCGAAAATAAGTGCGCACACAACCAGCGCAACACCGATTTTTGAAAAAGTCGACGCATTGAAAACATATTTATTGAAGGTTTTATTGTCCATTTTTCACCTCACGCTTTTTTGTTAGCGTGCCGAAAAATCCCAAAAGTATGCAATTATTCAAGCAATAAAAACAATATCCTAACCGTTTATTTCAATAAAGAGACACGACGATAACCTTGAATATCGCGCCGATAATTATAAAAAGCACAAATGCAATCGCAACGTTTGCGCCAAACACTTTCACAGTTTGCACAAACGACGGTTTTAATCCCGTCTTGCAGCATGCGCAATCGGGTGCTGCGGCTATAACGGCGCACAATACGAAACAGCAAAACGTACAAAGGAAAAACGGCAAATAAATCAAAAGTAAGTTTAAAAGCCCCGTCGTTTCGTATCTCGCTATAAGCGCAACCGAATACTCTCCCGTGACAAACCCCAAAGCAAAAAACGGAATCACAATCAAAAATATCGTCTTGGCGTTTATTCCCGAAAGCAAAAACACGACGTAACACCCCAAAAGCGCAAGCAAACTTACAAAAAATACCTTTGCGGACGAAAACTCCATATCGGCTCTCGCGACTCTTTCAAATCCGTCATCGCCCACCGCTCCGAACGCTGAAATCACACCTACGGTTATGCCAAGCGCAAAAATAATAGTGGCGCATATAATCACTTTTTTGTTGTCGGACACAAACGATTTTATAGCGGATAATACGCTCTTCACGCGCAAAGAACCTTGCATACAATAAAGTTATGAATTAGTGCAACGAATATGACAAAAAAAGAGAAAATTTGTTAACATACCTTGCTATTTGCCAAATAAACCGTCAAAGAAAATGCTAGTATGCGCTTTGTGAAAGAAAACGAAATCAAAACCAAAGAGTATCTGCTGAAACTGGGATTTCAGCCAAATCTGAAAGGTTATAGACTGCTTGCAAAACTCATATGCTACGCGCTCGACGGCAGGGACATACTTCCCTTGAAATACAAAGGATACGTCAATTTGTCATCGGATTTTTCGGTTGACAAAGCAAGTGTTGAAAAGGACATACAAAATGCGATTTCGTCCGCTTTTTTGCGCGGAAATATCGACGTTTTATACACGGAATTCGGCGAAACACTTGACGAAAATAAGGGCAAACCAACCAACAAGCAATTTGTTTTGACCGCTCTCGAACGAATAAAATAACGTGATTTAAAAAAAACACACGGTCAAAACAATATCAACAAAATTCAATTCGATTGTTTAGAATATCAATTTTATCTTGATTATCGTCTGAAAACACCGACGGGCGGACAAGTGTCCGCCCTATATTTATACGCTGCGTCAAGCGCAACGAGTAATTGCTTAAATTGCATTTCGATTTATGCCGCGACACGTATTTCGTCTCGAATATCGTCAAGCAACGAACACAATGTGCTTTGTGCCTTGTCAAACATAAATCTCGAATGGACGGCATATCCGCGCGTCGGATCTTGGACGAAAACGTGCGTGATAGCACCGATAAGCACACCGTCCTGAACAATCGGACTTCCGCTCATGCCTTGCACTATACCGCCCGTCTTTTCTATCAATTCTTTGTCGCTGACTTTGACCACCATACCTTTTTCTGCCGGTTCGCTTTGCGACACGACTTTGACGATTTCCACGTCGTAAAACTTCGGCGCGGCGCCCTCAATCGTCGTCAAAACTTGCGCTTTGCCTATTCTTGCCTCGCCTTTTGCGGCAATTCTGTACAAATCGCCCTCAAAATCCCCTTCGTATTTGCCGTAAATGCCAATCTGCGTGTTGTCGCAAATCTCTCCGACAGTCTTTGACAATCTGTTTACGTCCGCAACCAGTCCTCCGGCTTTTCCTCTCTCACCTTTGACGACACCGTTTACGGATGCATTGAAAATATTTCCTTCTTTCAAATCGTCAACTTTGACGATTCCGTCGCTTATTTGATGTCCGAGTGCGGCAAAATTGCCATCTTTTGTAACGAAAGTCAACGTCCCGACGCCTCCAACGTCCTCTTTGAGCGCAAGACCGAGCTTATACTGTCCGTCGATTTTATCCTTTGCGCACGAAACGTTTTCGAAAACACGCCGATTATTGTGTAAAAACTCAATTTTGACGTTTGACGATTTCAATTCCGAAAGCAAGGTTTTGAGCATATATATTGATTTGACGTTTTTACCGTCTACACTCAAAAGCACGTCGCCGTTTGAAATGATTGATTTTTTCAAAGGCGAAACTTCGCCGTTTTGCGTTTGCACACTCCCTTTGTCAACCACGATTAAACCTTCGCTTTTTATGCTTATGCCGATAGGATTGCCGCCTATCCGCACGTAATCGTTCTCTTGATGTGTGCATAAATTAAATTTGTCAAACGGTGAATTTTTAAGAATTTCAACGCTGTTTTTATCAAAAGTATTTTTAATTTCGATGTTTTTTAGAACACTTATATTGCTTATAAGCGCAAAAACACCGCAAAAGAGTATTGTTGCCACAATAACGGCAAGCACCCTTCTTTGCGTTTTCGAATAGTTTTCCTTATCATTTGTCTGCATACGCTTATCTTGCGCAAACGGTAAATTTTATCCCTTGTAAATTTATGTAAAAGAAAAAGCGAACGCAAATGCGCTCGCACTTTTCAAAAATCGTATCGCTTGCAACTTGACGCAAGCCTAATAAATCAGTTGTTCTTCTCTGCTTCCAATATATTGCGCGCCATATATACGCCCATAACCGAAGCCATCATAAGACCTCTTGTCCAACCGCTGCTGTCGCCAAGGCAATGCAAACCGTGTATGGACGTGGTGAGGTGATCGTCCATCTTGATTTTGTTGCTGTAAAATTTGAGTTCGGGGCTGTAAAGCAAAGTTTCGTATCCTGCAAAGCCCGGCACAACCTTGTCAACCGCTTGAATGAAGTTGATGATGTTGAGCATTGCTCTGTACGGCATACCTGCGGTGATGTCGCCCGCAACCGCGTCTTTAAGCGTGGGACGGACGTTCGAGAAGCCGAGTTCTCTTTGCCAAGTACGCTTTCCGCTCAAAATATCGCCGTAGCGTTGCACCATGATTTTGCCTGCGCCGAGCATGTTGGTAAGCTCGCCAACGCGCTGTGCGTATGCAATAGGCTCTTTAAACGGCTCCGTGAAGGAATGTGAGCAAAGGATTGCAAGGTTTGTGTTGTCGCTCTTCTTTTCTTTGTAGCTGTGTCCGTTGACGACTGCAAGATCGTTGTCGTAGTTCTCTTGCGACACGAATCCGCCGGGGTTTTGGCAGAAAATACGCACTTTGTTCTTGAAAGGTTCGGGATATCCGATGAGTTTGGACTCGTAAAGCACGTCGTTGACTTCTTCCATAATCTCGTTGCGAACCTCCACTCTCACGCCGATGTCGACAACGCCGGGTGCGTGCGCGATATTGTGTTCCGCACACATCTTTTCAAGCCAATCCGCACCGCGTCTGCCCGTTGCGATGATGGTTTTGTCGGCATAAATTTCTTCTTTGTTGCCGCCCTTGCTGTCTTCGATATAAACACCCTTGCAAACGTCGCCGTCAAGAATGATGTTGTCGCATTGTCTGCCGAATATAAGGTCGACGCCGTTGTCGCGCAAATAATTTTCGATTGCCAAATACAAGTCGTGCGCTTTTTCGGTGCCGAGATGGCGTATGGGGCAATCAACGAGCTTCAAGCCTGCCTGAATCGCTTTTTTGCGGATTTCTTTGACTTTTTGTTCGTTTCCGAGCCCTTCGATATGCTCGTCCGCACCGAATTCGAGATAAATTTTGTCGGTGTAATCGATAAGTTCCTGCGCCTTATCCGCTCCGATGAGTTGCGGAAGCTCGCCGCCTACCTCGTATGAAAGAGAAAGTTTGCCGTCCGAAAACGCGCCTGCGCCCGAAAAACCGGTCGTAATATGGCAATAAGGTTTGCAGTTGCGGCACTCACCGCCGAAAGTTTTAGGGCATACGCGCTTTTCAACGGGTTGTCCCTTCTCGATGATGCACATTTTTTTGTTGCTGCCGTTGCGCAAAAGTTCGATTGCCGTAAATATACCCGCAGGACCTGCGCCGACGATGCAAATGTCGTATTTTCTCATTTCTACCTCGAAATATGTGATAATTTTGACGAGTGTATAAAATAATTTATTATTTTACGCATCGATATTTCCGTCGCGAGCAGTTTTGTACCCCCGCAACCTGTTGGATTATAAAACCAAATACGCAATCTGTCAACACATTCATATCGTTTTGCAAAAATGTTTTTTACGCTTTGTCGATTATTGTCAATTTTTGCACGCCTACGCCATAAAATATACAGCTCGGAGGACTTAAATGGCTTTGGAAAACTTGCTGACTCTTTTGAAAAATCTCATCATATTTTCTTCCTATATGACGGAAAAGAGTTCTTTTCCGAAGCCGTTGTCCAAAGAAAAGGAGCAAGAATACCTCGTTTTGAGCGCAAAAGGCGACAAGGACGCAAAAGAAATCCTTGTCAAGCACAATCTTCGTCTTGTGGCGCACATCGCAAAAAAATACGCCAACTACGGCGACAACGACGAACTTATATCAATCGGTTCGATCGGGCTTATAAAAGCCGTTGAGAGCTTCAAAAGCGACAAAGGCACTTCGCTTGCGACCTACGCTTCGCGTTGTATCGAAAACGAAATTCTGATGACGATGCGCACCACAAAAAAGCACCGCTCCAACGTGTCGCTCAACGAGCCGATAGGCGTTGATAAGGACGGAAACGAACTGGTTATCATGGATATGCTCGAATCCGACCAAAACGTCATCGAGGACGTTGAAAACTCGATAATGATGGAAAAGCTGACCGCAATCACGAAATCCGTGCTCGACAAACGCGAATACGAAATCATAAAAATGCGATACGGGCTTGAAAACACCGGCGCGCTGACGCAACGCGAAGTCGCAAAAAAATTTAACATTTCACGCTCCTATGTGTCCAGAATCGAGAAAAAAGCACTCGAAAAAATCAAAAAGTCGGTAAACAAGGAAGATTTGACCTAAACGAACAATCAAGTTCGATTGAAAAAATCTCCATTTGCAGACAAGCATAAACGTCAATATCCGCAAAATTAAAACGCCCTGAAAAGAGCGTTTTTCTTTTGTGCTTCGAATTTTTGTCTATCGTAAAAATTTATACTCCTACGACAAGCGCGGATGAGCCGAGTGGTCAGTTCTCTTTCTTTGTCATCTCTTCTTTAAGCTTTACAAGGCTTTCGATTTCGTCGAGCAAAGTGTTGATGTCCTTAAATTGACGGTGTACGGAAGCATAGCGGACGTATGCGACTTCGTCTATGCCCTTCAATCCTTCCATAACCATATCACCGAGAGCAGTCGAAGAAATCTCTTGATCGAGCGAGTTGAGAACTTTGCGTTGGATGTCTCCCACGAGTCTGTCTATCGAGGACATTGAAATGGGACGTTTTTCACATGCTTTCATGATGCCGATTTTGATTTTGTTCAAATCAAACGCTTGACGAGAACCGTCTTTTTTGATGACCATGACGGGAGTGGACTCAACGGTTTCATAAGTCGTAAAACGCTTTCCGCACACCACACATTCTCTGCGACGACGGATGGAAGTGCCGTCCTCGTTTTGGCGTGAATCCACAACCTTGCTGTCCATACTACCGCAATATATACATTTCATCTGTCAATCTACCTCGACTATTAATGCGAATATTATACAACGTATTATGAAAAAAGTAAACATTAATTTTTCAAAAAATACCATATTTAGTGGCTTTGCGAGCCATTTACACACAATTCGCCGTCGAAAATGCGATTTTTATGCAAAATATTGTCGAAATCGTCGCATTTTAAGGAATAAACGTATATGCGACGAATATGATTTAGTATGAACCAACGCCAGTACTCATTTGCGGAACTAACAAGAAAAAGCGTCATAAACGTCGCAGACGGCAAAGAACTCGGCAAAGCCTGCGATTTGATTTTTTCAAGCTGCGGAAACGTGTGCGGAATCGTCGTGCCCGGCAAAAAAAGCATAATTAAAAGTATCACTAGTGCGGATACGATTTATATTCCGTGGAATCGCATTATGAAAATCGGCGCGGACGCCGTCCTTGTGGAGCTTGTCGGCAATTACGCTTCGACTATGAGCGACGCGGATACGCAAAATCAAGAACAAAATAAGGATATTTCATATTGAAAAAACACGGAATTAACCGTGTTTTCTCAATAACGTTTCGCCGTTTTTACATCTGTTTATCCGATATTTTGCCGACTGCTTTTTATGCGCACATTACATTCTGTCTCTTATACACATCTGACGCTGCCGACGACTCCTTACGTGTAG
>ENA-OYXX01000067-OYXX01000067.1-human-gut-metagenome-genome-assembly--contig:-NODE-67-length-43655-cov-7.821147_pt1 | contig 43655 bp, 14 predicted proteins | sample MGYA00243976_ERZ653434 | MGnify/ENA primary metagenome ERZ653434 (study PRJEB26926, sample SAMN06165112) | human gut metagenome | biome: ENVO:00009003; feature: ENVO:2100002; material: ENVO:00002003...
ATATAATGTTTGTAATATGTGTGGAATAGTAGGATATATTGGCAATAAAGACGCTTTCCCGATACTGATAAAGGGATTGCGCAGGTTGGAGTATCGCGGATATGACAGTGCCGGTGTGGCATTGATAAACTCCGACAACGCTTTGAACGTGTACAAATCGAAAGGCAAGGTTGACAATCTTGTAGAGTACTGTGACGACAAGAACGTTTCCGGAACGGTAGGTATAGCCCACACGCGTTGGGCCACGCACGGTGAGCCGTCGGCTCTCAACGCCCATCCCCATTATTCGGAGTCGGGCAATCTGGCAATAATACACAACGGCATCATCGAAAACTTCGTTGACATAAAGAACAAGCTTACCGCCAAGGGCGTGAAGTTCCGTTCGGAGACCGACACTGAGGTGCTTGTGCAGTTGATAGAATACATAAAGGAGCGCAAGAACTTCGATTTGCTCACCGCCGTACAGTTTGCCCTGCATGAGGTTATCGGTGCCTATGCCATAGCGTTGCTCGACAAGCGTACGCCCAATCAGATTATTGTGGCTCGCAACCAAAGCCCTCTTGTGGTGGGTATCGGCGAGAATGAGTTCTTCATCGGTTCCGATGCCAGTCCCATTGTGGAGTATACCGACAAGGTGATATACCTTGAAGACGGCAACATAGCCGTGCTGCGCAAGGGTGAAGACCTGAAAGTGGTCAACATACTCAACAGGAGACTCAACCCCGAGATACAGACCGTGGACATCAATCTCGGCCAGCTTGACAAGGGCGGATATCCCCATTTCATGTTGAAAGAGATATTCGAGCAGCCCGACTGCCTGACCAACTGCATGCGCGGACGCGTGAATGTGGACACGGACAACGTGGTGTTGAGCGCAATAATCGACTACAAGAAGCAGCTTGTCAATGCGAAACGCTTCATAATCGTGGCCTGCGGAACATCATGGCACGCCGGTCAGATAGGCAAGCAGATGATAGAAAACTTCTGCCGGATACCCGTTGAAGTGGAGTATGCCTCCGAATTCCGTTACCGCAATCCCGTCATCACGCCCGAAGATGTGGTCATTGCCATATCACAGAGCGGCGAGACGGCCGACACGCTGGCAGCCGTAAAACTGGCAAAAGACAGGGGTGCCTTCATCTACGGTATATGCAATGCCATCGGTTCGAGTATTCCCCGCGCCACCGATACCGGCTCGTACATACACGTGGGGCCTGAGATAGGTGTGGCGTCTACCAAGGCTTTCACCGGTCAGGTTACCGTCCTTACCATGCTGGCCCTGGCACTTGCCAAGGAAAAAGGCACCATCAACAATTCCGAATATCTTCAGATTGTGAAGGAACTGCACGATATTCCGGGCAAGATGAAGAAGGTGTTGAAGCTCAACGACCGCATTGCCGAACTCAGCCGCATATTCACCTACGCACACAATTTCCTCTATCTCGGCCGCGGTTACAGTTATCCCGTGGCTCTCGAAGGCGCATTGAAACTGAAGGAAATAAGCTATATACATGCCGAAGGTTATCCTGCCGCCGAGATGAAGCACGGTCCGATAGCCCTTATCGACTCCGACATGCCGGTGGTGGTCATTGCCACCCACAACGCAATGTATGAGAAAGTGCTCAGCAATATCCAGGAGGTGAAGGCGCGCAAGGGCAAGGTCATAGCGCTGGTTACCGAGGGTGACGACAACATAAGCCGCATAGCCGACGAGGTTATCGAGCTGCCCACCACTATAGAGTGTCTCGAACCGCTTCTCGCCACCATCCCGTTGCAGCTCCTTGCTTACCATATTGCCGTGTGCAAGGGCAAGAATGTAGACCAGCCGCGCAATCTCGCGAAGTCGGTTACAGTGGAATAAGGCGTGGCGCAGGCCGCGCAAAACAGACGTTCATTCTTCATACGGAGAATGAACGTTTGCCGAACAGATATATTAAACTCTTGATATAGAAACTAAATGAAGAACGTAACATTAGTCCTCGAAGACGGAACAAAATTTCATGGAAAGTCGTTTGGATATGACAAACCCGTGGCGGGAGAAGTCGTTTTCAACACTGCTATGATGGGATATCCCGAAAGCCTGACGGATCCATCGTATGCCGGACAGCTGATGACATTGACCTATCCCTTGGTTGGCAATTACGGAGTGCCTCCATTTACGACAGAACCCGACGGTCTCGCAACATACATGGAGAGCGACAGGATACATGCCTCTGCCATAATCGTGGCCGACTACAGCGAAGAATACCGGCATTGGAACGCCGTTGAAAGTCTTGCCGACTGGCTGAAACGTGAGCATGTGCCCGGCATAACCGGCATCGACACCCGCCAGCTCACCAAAGTGTTGCGTGAACATGGAGTTATGATGGGCAAGATTCTCTTTGACGACGAACCCGACAACATCCCCCACGCCGATTACGAGGGGGTGAATTTTGTCGACCGCGTAAGCTGCAAGGAGATAATACGCTACAACGAAGGGGCGGGCAGGAAGGTTGTGCTCGTCGACTGCGGCGTAAAGAACAACATAATACGCTGCCTGGTGAACCGTGGCATGGAGGTGATACGTGTGCCGTGGAACTACGATTACACCGCGATGGACTTCGACGGACTCTTCCTCGGCAACGGTCCCGGCGATCCGGACATGTGTGAAGATGCCGTGCAGATTATCCGGAAGCAGATGGGCTTGTCCCGCAAGCCGATATGCGGAATATGTATGGGCAACCAGCTTTTGGCCAAAGCCGGCGGCGCCACCATATATAAATTGAAATACGGCCACCGTTCACACAACCAGCCGGTGCGCGAGGTGGGCACCACCAAGTGCTATGTGACGAGCCAGAACCACGGCTATGCCGTCGACGCACGCACGCTTGGCAAAGACTGGCGCGAACTGTTTGTCAACATGAACGACGGTTCCAACGAGGGTATATGCCACGCGGAGAATCCCTGGTTTACGAGTCAGTTCCATCCCGAGGCCTGTTCCGGTCCCGTAGATACCGAGTTTATGTTTGACCGTTTTGTTGATAAGTTGAAGTAAAAGAAGATGAAAGACGAGAATATAAAGAAAGTGTTGCTGCTCGGTTCGGGCGCGTTGAAGATAGGAGAGGCCGGCGAATTCGACTATTCCGGCTCGCAGGCGTTGAAGGCATTGCGCGAAGAGGGAGTATATACAGTGCTCATCAATCCCAACATCGCAACGGTTCAGACATCCGAAGGCGTTGCCGACCAGATTTATTTCCTGCCCGTACAGCCATATTTCGTAGAGCGTGTGATAGAGAAGGAGCGGCCCGACGGCATCCTTTTGGCTTTCGGCGGACAGACAGCACTTAACTGCGGTGTCGAACTTTACAAGAGTGGAGTGTTGGAAAAGTACAACGTGAAAGTGCTGGGCACTCCGGTTCAGGCCATCATGGACACCGAAGACCGCGAGCTTTTCGTTGAAAAACTCAATGAGATTGATGTAAAGACAATCAAGAGCGAGGCCTGTGAGACTATTGAGCAGGCCCGCAGGGCAGCCTCAGAACTGGGTTATCCCGTCATCCTGCGTGCCGCCTACGCGCTCGGCGGACTTGGCAGCGGCTTCTGCGACAACGAGGAAGAGCTGGACAAACTGGCGGAGAAGGCATTCTCTTTCTCGCCACAGGTGCTCGTGGAGAAGAGCCTGAAGGGCTGGAAGGAGATAGAGTATGAGGTGGTGCGCGACCGTTACGACAACTGTATCACCGTCTGCAATATGGAGAACTTCGACCCTCTGGGCATCCATACCGGCGAGAGCATCGTCATTGCCCCTTCGCAGACGCTCACCAACAGCGAGTATCACAAGCTCCGTGCACTGTCAATCAAGATTATACGCCATATCGGTATCGTCGGCGAGTGTAATGTACAGTACGCCTTCGACCCCATGAGCGAAGACTATCGCGTGATAGAAGTGAACGCACGCCTCAGCCGTTCGTCTGCCCTCGCCTCCAAGGCTACGGGCTATCCCCTTGCCTTTGTGGCAGCCAAACTGGGCATGGGCTACGGTCTTTTCGAGTTGAAGAACTCCGTAACCAAGACTACAAGTGCCTTCTTCGAGCCGGCTCTCGACTATGTTGTCTGCAAGATACCGCGCTGGGACCTCAGCAAGTTCCGCGGCGTGGACAAGGAACTGGGCTCGTCCATGAAGTCCGTGGGCGAGGTGATGGCCATCGGCCGCACTTTCGAGGAGGCCATACAGAAGGGTCTGCGCATGATAGGGCAGGGCATGCACGGCTTCGTTGAGAACAAGGAACTGGAGATTGCCGACATCGACGCCGCCCTGCGGGAACCTACCGACAAGCGTATCTTCATCATATCGAAGGCCATGCACAAGGGCTACACCATCGACCAGATACACGACCTGACCAAGATAGACAAGTGGTTTCTGCAGAAACTCAAGCATATCATCGACATTGACGAGCGCATGAAGGCCCTCAACAGTGTCAACAACCTCGACCGTAATCTGCTGCGCGAGGCCAAGATATACGGCTTTACCGACTTCCAGATAGCCCGTGCCGTGGGTCTCGAGGCCGAACTGCACAGCATGGCCAAGGCCGGACTCGTGGTGCGCAACCTCCGCAAGAGCTGTGGCATATTGCCGTACGTGAAGCAGATAGACACGCTGGCGGCCGAATATCCCGCACAGACCAACTATCTCTATCTCACATATTCGGGTGTTGCACACGACATAACGTTCCAGGGCGACAAGCGTTCCATCATCGTGCTCGGTTCGGGAGCCTATCGCATAGGCTCGTCGGTGGAGTTCGACTGGTGCGGCGTGCAGGCCTTGCAGACCATACGCAAGGAAGGCTACCGCTCGGTGATGATAAACTACAACCCCGAGACCGTGTCTACCGACTACGACATGTGCGACCGTCTCTACTTCGACGAGCTTACCTTTGAGCGCGTGATGGACATCATCGACATGGAAAATCCCCATGGCGTGATTGTCTCCACGGGCGGCCAGATACCCAACAACCTCGCCATGCGCCTTGACGAACAGCATGTGCCCATCCTCGGAACGTCGGCCCGTGACATCGACAACGCAGAAGACCGCGCCAAGTTCTCGTCGATGCTCACCCGCAACGGCATCAACCAGCCTGAGTGGAGCGCGCTCACGTCGATGGACGACATCAACAAGTTCATCGACCGTGTGGGCTTCCCCGTGCTCGTGCGCCCGTCGTACGTGCTTTCCGGTGCCGCCATGAACGTGTGTTCAAACGCTGAAGAGCTGGAGCGTTTCCTCAAGTTGGCCGCCAATGTGTCCGAAGACCATCCCGTGGTGGTGAGCCGTTTCATCGAGCACGCCAAGGAAATAGAGATGGATGCCGTGGCCAAGAACGGCGAGATAGTGGCCTATGCCATATCGGAACATATCGAGTTTGCCGGCGTTCACTCCGGAGACGCCACCATACAGTTCCCCCCGCAGAAGCTGTATGTGGAGACGGTGCGCCGCATAAAGCGCGTGAGCAGGCAGATAGCCCGCGAACTCCATATCAGCGGACCGTTCAACATACAGTTCATGGCCCGCGACAACGACATCCTCGTAATCGAGTGCAACCTGCGCGCCTCACGCTCGTTCCCCTTCGTGAGTAAGGTTCTGAAGATAAACCTGATAGAGATTGCCACAAAGATAATGCTCGGACTGCCGGTGGAGAAACCGCACAAGAGCCTCTTCGACCTCGATTATGTGGGTATCAAGGCCAGTCAGTTCTCGTTCAACCGCCTGCAGAAGGCCGATCCCGTGCTCGGTGTCGACATGGCATCAACGGGCGAAGTGGGCTGCATCGGCGAGGATACCGGCTGCGCATTGCTCAAGAGTATGCTCTCGGTGGGCTACCGCATACCGGAGAAGAACATCCTGCTTTCCACCGGTTCGGCCAAGCAGAAGGTCGAGATGCTCGACTCCGCGCGCACTCTTGTGCGCCATGGCTACAAGCTGTATGCCACCGGAGGCACGTCGAAATTCCTCACGGAGAACGGCATTGAGAACACAACGGTGTACTGGCCTTCGGAAGACGGACAGCCGCAGGCGCTCGACATGCTTCACAACCACGAGATTGACATGGTGGTGAACATACCTAAAAACCTGACGGCAGGCGAGCTAAGCAACGGCTACAAGATACGCCGCGCGGCCATAGACCTCAACGTGCCGCTCATAACAAACAGCCGTCTGGCCGGCGCTTTCATCAGTGCTTTCTGCAGCATGTCCATCGATGACATTGCCATAAGGAGCTGGTCGGAATACAAGTAAAACTTGTTTTCAGAAACATTAAATAGAATTAGTATTATGTATCCATTGAAGTTTGAACCCATATTGAAGTCAACGATATGGGGAGGTGAAAAGATAATTCCTTATAAGGAGATAGAAAGCAGTCAGAAACTTGTGGGCGAGAGCTGGGAGCTTTCGGGCGTAAAGAACAATGAGTCGGTGGTGGCCAACGGCGAATATGCCGGAATGACGCTGCCGCAACTCATCGAACGCGAAGGCGCCCGACTGCTCGGCAAGGCCAATTTCGAGCGCTTCGGACTTGAGTTTCCGCTGCTCATCAAGTTCATCGACGCGCGTCAGGACCTGTCGATACAGGTGCATCCAGATGACGAACTGGCCGCACGGAGGCACGGAACGAAGGGAAAGACCGAGATGTGGTATGTGATGGATGCCGACGAGGGTGCACATCTGCGCTCGGGTTTTGCGCGCAAGGTCACTCCCGACGAGTATGTGGCAAGCGTGGAGAACAACACCATCTGCGACCTTTTGGCCGATTACCGGATAGCGCCGGGCGACGTATTCTTCCTGCCCGCCGGCCGAATACACTCGATTGGTGCGGGCTCTTTCATCGCCGAGATACAGCAGACGTCGGACATAACCTACCGTATCTACGACTTCAACCGCCGCGATGCCAACGGCAACACGCGCGAACTGCATACCGAACAGGCCCGCGACGCCATCTCTTATGACGTGCTTCCCGACTACCGCACGCACTATGATGAGCGCGACAACGAGGAGACGCGGCTTGTTTCCTGCCCTTACTTCACCACGTCGCTCTATGTTCTGACAGAGCCGAAGACCATCGACCTTTCATTGCTCGACAGCTTTGTGGTGCTCATTGTCATGGAAGGCCGCGCCACCATCACCGATGACAAAGGCAACAAGACGGAGGTTCATCAGGGCGAGACGGTGCTGCTGCCTGCCGTTACGGGCAGTGTGAGCGTCGTTCCGGAGGGTCGCATGAAGATGCTCTCAAGTTGTATATGCTGATTTTTTTTGCATGACGGCTGTGGCATGAAGAGGCTTTTTAGTGCCGTTTTCTTGCCTGTGTAGTGAAAAAGTGTTACCTTTGCAGCCGTAATATATTTATTATAAACATTTTAAGAAGATATGAAAGCATTCGTTTTTCCCGGTCAGGGAGCACAGTTTGTGGGTATGGGCAAAGACCTGTACGACAACAACGGGTTGGCAAAAGAGCTTTTTGAGAAAGCAAATGATATTCTCGGTTACAGAATTACCGACATAATGTTCAACGGAACTGACGATGAACTGAAGCAGACCAAGGTTACACAGCCTGCCGTTTTCCTGCATAGCGTTATCTCGGCACTCTGCATGGACGGCGATGCAAAGCCCGAAATGGTGGCCGGTCACTCTCTCGGAGAGTTCTCGGCTCTTGTCGTTGCCGGTGCATTGAGTTTCGAAGACGGTCTGAAGCTGGTGTATGCACGTGCCATGGCAATGCAGAAAGCCTGTGATGTGGCCCCCTCGACGATGGCCGCCATCGTTGGTTTGGCAGACGAGAAGGTGGAGGAAGTGTGTGCGCAAGTCAACCGTGCAGGCCACATTGTGGTGCCCGCCAACTATAATTGCCCCGGTCAGCTCGTTATATCCGGCAACATCGAGGCCATCAACGAGGCTTGTGAGCAGCTGAAGGCAGCCGGTGCCAAGCGTGCCCTGCCGCTGAAGGTGGGTGGCGCTTTCCACTCTCCGCTCATGCAGCCTGCCAAGGACGAGCTTCAGGCAGCCATCGAGAAGACTGAGTTTGCGGCTCCCAAGTGCCCGATATACCAGAATGTTGACGGCAAGCCCCATACCGACCCGGCCGACATCAAGGCCAACCTTATAGCACAGCTCACGAGCAGTGTGCGCTGGACTACAAGCGTTCAGAACATGATTGCCGACGGTGCCGACGACTTCACGGAGTGCGGTCCGGGCAAGGTTCTGCAGGGAACAATCGGCCGTATCGACAGAAATGTGACTGCCCACGGCATACAATAACGCGTTGGTGCGCACGCAACAAGATGCACGAAACAGGTTTATAGGGATAGATTCACTTATCAGCCCGTTCCGGTGTGCCGTTTGTTAAGGCATGTGGGGCGGCGGCGGATATGGGAGTTTATCCCTATAATGCTTTAAACCTATTATAAGCCAATGAATAAGTTTTGTATATTATGGGAAAAGTAATCATTTATCAGATATTTACCCGTCTCTTCGGCAACCGCAATGACACGTGCCTGAAGAACGGAACCCTGCAGGAGAACGGCTCAGGCAAGATGAATGACTTCGACGCCGCTACGCTGAAGCGCATCAAGTCGCTGGGCATCACGCACGTGTGGTATACGGGTGTCATCCGTCATGCCACCGCTACCGACTATTCCGCCCACGGAATACCGCGGCAGCATCCGGCCGTGGTGAAGGGAAAGGCCGGTTCGCCGTATGCCATTGCCGACTATTATGACATCGACCCCGACATTGCCGTAGATGTGGACAGGCGTATGGCGGAGTTCGAAGCCCTTGTCAGGCGTACGCACAAGGCCGGCATGAAGGTGGTCATAGATTTCGTTCCAAACCATGTTGCGCGCCAGTACCGGTCGGTGTGCAGGCCTGACGGCGTGCATGACCTCGGCGAGGACGATGACTGCGGCATGCACTTCTCCACCCGAAACAACTTCTACTACTGCTGGGGACAGCCCTTTGAGGCCGACATCGACCTGTATGGCGGTGAGAAGGAGCCGTACGTTGAGGTGCCTGCGCGTGCCACTGGAAACGACTGTTTCGGCAACCGGCCCGGCCGTAACGACTGGTATGAGACGGTGAAGCTGAACTACGGTGTCGACTATTGCGATGCCGGCGGACGCTCGGAACATTTCCACCCCATACCCGACACGTGGAACAAGATGACCGACATACTGCTTTTTTGGGCGGCAAAGGGTGTTGACGCTTTCCGCTGCGATATGGCCGAGATGGTGCCGGCGGCCTTTTGGGCGTGGGCAACCGACAAGGTCAAGTACCGTTATCCCGACATCAAGTTCATCGGCGAGGTGTATAATCCGTCGCAGTACCGCAATTATATAGGTGCCGGTTTCGACTGGCTCTACGACAAGGTGGGCATGTATGACTGTGTGCGCGACGTCATCTGCGGTCGCCGCCGTGCCGCCGATATAACGCAGCAGTGGCAGGCAACAGACGACATAGGGGCCAACATGCTCTATTTTCTCGAGAATCATGACGAGCAGCGCGTGGGCAGCGACTTTTTTGCCGGCGACGGACGCAAGGGTATACCCGGTCTTATAGTCAGTGCGCTGATGCGGAATAACCCCGTGATGATATACGCCGGACAGGAGTTTGGCGAGCATGGCATGGACGAGGAAGGCTTCAGCGGACATGACGGCCGCACTACCATATTCGACTACTGGTGTGTGCCGACCCTCTGCCACGGCTATTTCGACCGCCGCAAGATGACACGAGACGAGAAGGAACTGGAGAAAATGCACTCAAAGGTGCTCAACATCGCCCTTACGGAGAGTGCCGTTACCGATGGTATGTTCTACGACCTGATGTATGTGAACGGGGAAATAGGCGACCGTGTGTATGCTTTCCTGCGCAAGAGCGGCAGTGAACTGCTTCTTGTGGCGGCCAACTTTTCGGGCGAAACCGCCGATTGCGGCATTGTGATACCGCGCCATGCCTGCGACTATCTCGGCATAGGCGAGGGTGTACGTGAGGCTGTCGAGCTGCTTTCAGGCGGCAAGGGCGTATTGGATATCGTGGCCGATGCGCCTGTGCAGGTATCTATTCCGGCGCATGGCGGTGTGGTGTGGAAAATCACTTTATAGCACGCTGTGCCGTGTTTGCCGTTTTGTATCAGAAAACCATAAACAACAGTAATAATGGAACAGGAACCGGTATTGAACGAACACAATAAGGAAGGGTTTCCGCCGAGTCATACGGCGGAACATCTTCTCAACCAGACTATGATAAGGATGTTCGGATGCGGGCGTTCGTGCAATGCCCACATAGAAAGGAAGAAGAGCAAGATAAGCTACACGCTCGACCATAAGCCCGACCGCAGGGAGGAAAAGGCCATTGCCGACAGGATGAACGAGCTGATAGCGGAGGACATGCCTGTGACATTCGAGTTTGTAAAGCGCTCGGAACTGACAGATGAGAGTACGGGCAGGGGAGGGCGTTTCGAGGGTGTCTCGCTTGACAAGTTGCCGGAAGATGCTTCGGAGACAATACGCCTGGTGCGCATCGGCGACTATGATGTCTGCCCGTGTATAGGCAGGCATGTGCGTTCTACGGCGCAGATAGGACGTTTCGAGATGCTCGGCACAAACTGGGACGAGCAGACCCGTTCGTTCCGCATACGTTTCAAGGTGATTCAGTGATGTGGCCGCGGTGCCGGAGATTTATCGGCACATAACGTCACGCATGAAGTCCGAGAGGTAAGGCCCGCGGTCTTCGCTTCTCGATACTGACATCTGTATGCTGAAACTCGGACTTACATTGTAACGTACGGCGGCACCTATGCGGTCGCCCATGTCACCCATGTCGTACAGCGGCATGGGGATTCGGTTGTTTGTCATCGACTTTTGGCCGTACAGGTAGGCCTCCCAACGCTCGTTGAATCTGTATCCCAACATGGCGTTGAAGCCCGCGTCGCGGTATATGTGGCCTGTCCAGCTGATGTTGTTGAAGTAGCCTCCAACGGCAAGCGACAGTCTCCCGGTGAGCGGTACGGCGTACATGGCTGCTATGTTTTGGCTGAATCCGGCACCTTTTGGTGCGTGTTTGCCGAATGTGGCAAACACCGACAGGCCGAGGTTTACGTTCAGTCCCTTGTGCAGGTCCCAGTCGTAAAGTCCGAAAAAGTCGGTGGGGCAGGAGCAAAGCCGCATCCCGCCGTAGCGGTTGAGCGGCGGGAGAGACAGGGGAGCGGCCGTTGCCGCAACCGTATCTTCTGCCGTCAGGGGCTTCACCGTTACTTCGTCTCCGGTAAAGATGCCATTCCTGTCGCCAGTGTATGCGTTATTGTTCTGTAGGTAAACGTCATCCGCCGTTCCGGCGTTTGTGCCTGCCGGAACTTCCCTGTTTGTCTGTGCGCCAACCGAAACGCACAACAACATGCTGCATATTATGGCCGATAGTCTTCTCATCTTTGCAGGAGCAAAGATAGTGTTTTTATTTCAACCGGCATAATTATGTGGAACTGTTTTTGCTTTATTTATTATTTTTAAGTATGGCGGGCGTTAATACATATTCATATTGTTTGAGTATTGAATATCATTTTATCGTTAGAATATTTGTTTGTGTTGCATATTTGCTTTATCTTTGCAAATAAAAATTATAACGGTTATGGAGACATCAATTCAAAAGAAGACTACGACGTTTTGTTTAAGCACCGATTTGATAGAGCGTCTGAAGGATATGGCCAAACGTGAGCGGCGAAGTCTCAACAATTTGGTTGAATGTGTGTTGCTTGATGTAGTGTATAATGAACCTAATGAGGTGACTAAAGCCGCTATTGAAGAAGCAAGGAGTGGCAAATTGCGTGATGTGCCTCCCGTAGACACTTCATCTATTGAAGCAATGTTTGATTCGGTTGGATTATGAAGAAGTTACGTCCTTCAACCCAATACAAGAAGGATTTAAAGCGAATCCGCAACAATCCTAAGAAAGTGGCTGAACTGTTTAAAGTTCTTCACCTATTGGAAAATGAAGAACCAATACCCCAAATTTACAGACCGCACATGCTCACAAACGACTATGTAGGATGTATGGAATGTCATATTCAGGGTGATTTCCTTTTGATTTGGATTGATCAGGTTACCAATTAAATAGATTTGGTACGTTTGGGTTCACATTCGGAATTGTTTGGCAAGGGTGCCAAACAGTGAAAATATAAGATATATCACTACTTATGATATTCGAATTTTGAAACTACTTGTTTCCCAATTATAATGATTATGTTGTTATGGTAAGTTTTCATCAATATATCTTTTAAAGTAAGATGAAGACACCGTGTATTATCTGTTGTCCCATCTTTTTCGTTTTTTTTCTTGTCTGAGATTTGCTTGCTATGATTTTTTTGTGTATTTTTGTGCCGAATTAAAAAGTATGCCTATGTAACATAAGTATTAAAGACATAAGATAAAAAAGCGTTAGCTTTATTCTTGCTATCAGAAATCGCCAAATTGAAGAAAGCAATCAAGAGTAAAAGTTGATGCTCACGCCTATGGCGTGGGCTTTTACTCGTATATGATTGCTAGGTGTTTGGCGATACCATGATAGCGTAGACGAAGTGATTAGTCCGCGTCTTTTTTATTGTCTCCATCCGACTCGGACTAAGTTGTATAAACCTCAATTAATAACAAACAAAAGATTAGAAAAAAAACAATGAAGAAATTTAGATTTATTGCCATGATGTTCGTGGCCATTATGACATGTGTGACATTTTCGGCATGCAGCGATGACGATGATGATAATAGCGGTAACACTTCCGAAATAGTTGGAACATGGTATGCTACAGTAGCGAATGGAAAGGCTCGGATTTATCTTACTTTTAACAGTGACAATACTGGACAGCTTGATTATGAATGGGATAATGTAAATTATACTCGGGCAATTTATACTTTTACATATACTTATAGTGGAGGTAATGTGAAATGTAATGGAACAATAGTTCATTCCAGTGATGGTACATCACCACAGGAAATGACGTTTAAATACAGCAATGGTCAACTTACAGGTGGAAGGTGGACAACGGATTCTCCATATCGTAAAAGATGATTAATGCTGTTATTTATGAATGATGACAATCAAACATTCTTGTTTTGATATACAGAAAAGAGCCGTATCATAACCCCGTTGGCCATGATGCGGCTCTTTTTCTGCAGAGACGGTTATGCCGTGTTGCGGCTAACCATTCTTCGGAAACATTCTGTTTGCAGAAAATTCCGCTTCCGTCATTTGGTTTCAATCTCCTCTTTCATGTCGATGAATTGTCCGTCCTTGTCGTAAATCTCATATTGCAGGAAAGCCATTTTCTGCGATGGAACGACATTGACTCCCCATCCGTACTTTATCTGCCACTTGCGTTTCAGCGACACAAAGCCCTGATTGATGTAGGCGGCAACGTATGGATGTACATGCAGATAGAACTTCTTGATGCCTATCTTGTTTACCAGGCGGTCAATTTTACTCTCAAGTTGGTCTGTAAACAGTATGCTCGACTTAATCTTTCCACGTCCGAAACATGTCGGACAGGTCTCTTCCACGTTCACATCCATGGCCGGACGAACACGCTGGCGCGTAATCTGCATCAGTCCGAATTTGCTTAGCGGCAGGATGTTATGTCTTGCACGGTCTTTCTGCATGTTCTTGCACATGCGCTCGTAAAGCAGCTGACGGTCTTCGGCCAGATTCATGTCGATGAAGTCCACCACGATTATTCCTCCCATATCGCGCAGACGGAGCTGGCGTGCCAGTTCGTCGGCAGCTCCGAGATTCACCTCCAGTGCGTTGGCCTCCTGGCCGTTTTCAGAGCGGGTACGGTTTCCGCTGTTCACATCCACCACGTGAAGGGCTTCGGTGTGCTCTATAATGAGATAAGCACCGCGCTTGTAGTTCACCGTTTTTCCGAAGCCCGACTTTATCTGTTTCGTGACGTTGAAGTTGTCGAAGATGGGAACCTGTCCCGTATACCGCTTCACTATGTCCGCCTTTTCCGGGGCGATGAGTTTCACATAGTCCTTCACTTGTCCGAAAATCTCTTCGTCGTTCACGTAGATACCGTCGTAGGTGGGGTTGAACAGGTCGCGCAGCAGTGCAACGGCTCTGCCCGTTTCTTCGAATATCACTTGTGGCCGCTCGGTGGTTTTCTGCACTTTTGTGATAGCGTCCTCCCAACGCTTCAGCAGCACCTTCAGCTCGGTGTCCAGTTCGGCCACGCGCTTTCCTTCTGCGGATGTGCGCACAATCACTCCGAAGTTCTTGGGCTTGATGCTCTGTATGAGCTGCTTCAGTCTTGCCCTTTCCTCGCTCTTTTTTACTTTTGAAGAGACGGAAACCTTATCGTTGAACGGTATCAGCACCAGATACCGGCCTGCGAAACTTAGCTCACACGTCAGTCGCGGCCCCTTGGTGGATATCGGTTCCTTTACAATCTGCACCATCACTTCCTGTCCCACCTTTAGCGTTGTCTGTACGCTTCCGTCCTTTTTCAGGTCGGGCAGGCGCGATGCCTTCGATATCGGATAAAGTTTCTTTTTGTCGCTTTGTACCTGTTTGAGATACTTCTCGTAAGAGTTGAATTGAGAACCTAAATCCAGATAATGCAAGAAAGCGTCTTTCTCGAATCCTACATCAACGAAACATGCGTTCAGTCCGGGCATGAGCTTCCTCACCTTTGCTATGTAGATGTTGCCCACGGAGAATGATGCAGAGCGCGGTTCGCTCTGATATTCCACAAGGCTTTTGTCTTCAAGCAGGGCTATGGATATCTCTTTCGGCCGGCCGTCGATAATAACTTCGCTTGTCATTCTTTACAATTCTGTTGTTTTCTCGTTTGATTAGTGTTCTGTTAAACAGAAAGGGTGTGCCGAAGTCCGCATGGACTTATCTGACACACTCCTCTCATTTTTTCCGAATTAACAGACGTTTTATAGAGCTGTGTAATTGCTTACTTGCTCTTGTGTCTGTTCTTTCTTAATCTCTTTTTACGCTTGTGAGTAGCCATCTTGTGGCCCTTCTTTTTCTTTCCGTTTGGCATACTTGAAGATTTTAATTAGATGTTATATGATTTATGTTGATTATTTCATCTTGGCAATGAAGCTCTTTGCAGGCTTGAATCCGGGATAATCATGTGCATCAATGACGATTGTGGTGTTCTTTGATATGTTACGTGCGGTCTTCTGCGCACGATGTTTTACGATGAAACTTCCGAACCCGCGCAGGAATACGTCTTCCTTGTTTGTGGCGAGACTGTTTCTTATCTCCTCCATGAAAGCTTCGACTGTGGCTGCAACATCTCTTTTAGCCAGACCGGTATCAGCAACGATCTTGTTAATAATATCTGCTTTTGTCATCTCTTTCGTGTATATGTATTGTTATAAAAAATGTTTTTGTTCAATATTTCGGAGTGCAAATATACTGATTTTCAGCGTTAAATGAAAATTATTTGGGATATTTTTTATAAAAATGCGTATTATGGGGCGGTACAGCGCGGCCTTGCTGGCGTTTCCGCTTTATAGACATTATTATATTTATGGGAAAGAGAATGTCCGTTCATGTAGCAATTATTCAGTTATTGTCAATATATTGGAACAGGGGTTAAGGAGTTTTTTTCAGGAGTTAAGGAGTTAAAGGGAGTTAGGGAGTTAAGCCAAATGCCCATACAACAAGTTCTGCTCATAATGCTATTGGCTTAACTCCTTAACTCCTTAACTCCTTAACTCCCTTTAACTCCTTAACTCCTGAAATCAACTCCCGAATTATTGCTGCCAGATATATTATTGTTACGCGTATTTTTAGTAACTTTGCACCGTTTTATATTTGTCAAACTAACGATTATTAGATGAAACAGACGAAGATTGTGGCCTCTGTCAGCGACAGACGGTGTGATGTGGACTTTATCAAACAGCTTTTCAACGCCGGTATGAACGTGGTGCGTATGAACACCGCACATGCCACGCCCGACGGACTGCGTGAGATTATACGTAATACGAGGGCTGTGTCCAATCATATCGGCATATTGATAGACACCAAGGGGCCTGAGATACGCACAACGGGATGCGAGGCACCTATAGAGTATAAGACAGGTGACGTGGTTAAGATATTCGGCCGTCCGGAGATGGACACCGAGCACGACATCGTGAACCTGTCATACGTTAACTTCGCCAGCGATGTGCATGAGGGCTGCCACATTCTCTTCGATGACGGCGCCCTCGACATGAAAGTGATAGGCATCAACGGGCCGGCAGTGATAGCCCAGGTACAGAACGACGGTGTTCTCGGGGCGCACAAGAGTGTAAATGTTCCCGGGGTGCACATCGAGCTGCCTTCACTCACCGAGAAGGACGTACGCAACATACACCTTGCCGTTGAGGAGGACATAGACTTCATAGCCCATTCGTTTGTTAGAAGTGCGGCCGACGTGAAGGCCGTGCAGGACATTCTTGACGAATGTGGCAGCGACATCAAGATAATATCGAAGATAGAAAACCAGGAGGGCGTAGACAATATTGACGAAATCATCGCCGCATCATACGGCATCATGATTGCCCGCGGCGACCTTGGTATAGAGGTGCCGATAGAGCGTATACCCGGCATCCAGCGCAACATAATACGCAAGTGCGTGCGTGCCAAGAAGCCGGTGATAGTGGCCACGCAAATGCTTCACACGATGATAAATAACCCGCGGCCCACGCGTGCGGAGGTAACCGACATTGCCAACGCCATATACTACAGTACCGACGCCCTCATGCTGAGCGGTGAGACGGCCAGTGGGCGCTATCCCGTGGAGGCTGTCAGAACGATGGCGCAGATTGCCGAGCAGGCGGAGAAAGACCGTCAGAAGGACAACGACCTGGTGATATCCATGTCCGACAACTGCGACATCACGGAGTTTCTCGCCCACAACGCCATTGAGGCTACCGAGCGTTTGGGTGTAAAGGGCATCATCACCGACAGCAAGACCGGGCGTACGGCCCGCCATCTGGCCGCTTTCCGCGGTCCCAACCCTGTGTTGGCGGTGTGTTATAAGGAGAAAGTGCAGCGGTGGCTTGCCCTGAGCTATGGAGTCATATCGGTAGCCCAGCACGATCAGGTGGGCCGTCAGGAGCAGTTCATTGCAGCCCTGCGTATGTTGCGGCAGAAGGGGTACCTCAAGATGGAGGACAAGATAGCCTATCTGAGCGGAAGCTTTGCCGCCGGCGGCAGCACCACTTTCCTCGAGATAAACACGGTGAAGGAGGTTTTCGACCGTTCTTACCAGTTCCACTTGCCGGTATGACGGATATATGATTGTCTTCTTTTGAAGAAGAAGGCGTATCGGAATCAGGTTTATATATAGTAGGGACATATTCTTGTATTTGTCCGTCCGTAACATATTTGACGGACAAATACAAGAATATGTCCCTACACTGTTGTATCGGCTTTTGATACTGCCGCTTTCACGATGCAGGCATTGTGTTACCTGACAATAATCTTCTCAGTAACGACAGTACCGTCGGTCATTTGGCGTTTGCGTATGTTCACGCCCTTGCGGGGTTGTGCCACACGTGTGCCGTTGGCATCGTAATAGGTCACTCCGGCCACTTTGGCCCCGCCGTCTTCCTTCACTCCGTCCACTCCGTCGGCATAGTAGGTGGTCTTGACCAGCTCGAACGGGAAGCCCGTAAGCGTGGCGGCACCCTCGTAAACGATGTTTCCGTCTTTGTCTATCGTCCAGTAGATGTTTCCGCTCGTGCCGGAGTTGTGTATGGCGAAGAACATTGTTCCGGCGGCACCCTGCAGGCGGTATACCTTGAATGTCCTGCTTCTGAGCACGCCGCTCTTGTCTATGCCGGTGCCGTCGAGGCGTGACAGTATGTCATAGCGGGCCGATGTTGAGCGTGTGATGTTCCATATCTGCTTCAGCGGAGCGGTCTCGTCCTTCTCTGCCAGTACGGGTGATGTGCCCACACCGCCCGTGTTGGTCAGGTATCTGCCCGAGGCGCGGTCGATGATGAAGTAGTCTGCCACATCCAGCAGGCGGTCTTCGCTTTCTGTCACGAGTATTTCGTAGTCGAAGTTGAGCTTCTCTCCGGTCTTCAGTGTGTACTCAACGGTGTATGTGCCCGATGTCTGTATGTTGTCGATGGTTATGTCCGGGCCTGTCGAACCGTCGCTCCATTTCCACTCTCCGTCGCTCAGTATCTCGGGCATTATGATGGACAGTTGTACGTTCTGCCCCTGGTTTACGATTACCTTGTTCTGGTTCTTGTACATTCTTCCGTCAACAACGATGCTCTGTATGCCGTTGATGATGTTGAGGTGGAAGCTCTTCATCGACACGCTTCCGCCCTGGTTGGTGTACTGTACGGTGTAAGTGCGGTCGGACGTGATGTTGGGTATGACGATAAGGTTGCCTTTTTTGCCGTTGCTCCACAGGTACTCGTCGCTCCATCCCGTGGTGTTGCCGGCGTAGAGTATTACGTTAGAGCCGCAGAGTACGGTCATCACCGTATCCTGATAGATTGTCCCGTCGACAGTGATTTCCGGATAGAGAACGTCGGGGTTGCTGTCGCCGGCAACGGCGATGGAGAACGACTGTGCCGACTCCGTGCCGTTGTCGGCCGTGTAGTGTACGCGGTAGATGTGGCTGCGGTCGGTCGTGACGGTGATTTCTTTCGTAGTCTCGCCGGTGTCCCACTTCCACGAACCGTTGTCCGCAACGCCTTCGGGCAGTACCGGTATCAGTGTCACCGTGCCTCCGGCGGGTATAGCCTTTGTCTTTACCACCTCAAAGTTGTACTTCAGTCCTCCGAGATTGGTCTGCTCGAGCGTCTCGCCGTTGTATATCATCTTGCCAGACAGTATCACTGGAGCCTTGTCGGCCGTGGTGGCCGGACGGTAGTCCATCAGCGTGGTGAAGCCCAGGTGGTCGAATCCTCCCGATGTCTCCCCGTAGTTGCCGCCTCCGGCATCCGTTCCGGCCTCGCCCCTCACTGTCTCTGCGGCCTTGCCCGAATATTGCATTTTCACGCCGCGTACGCCTTCATAATATCCTACCACGCGGTCCCAATACGGGCGCCAGCCTCCCAGTCCGCCCTCGTTGGGTCCGTCCTGCTGCCATCCGGCACCCATCCATCCGCGGCAGTCGGCGTAGTTGTAGCCGGTCCATGGCAGGCTGCTGCCGGCCACCCCGCAGTAGTTCAGTGCCGCTGTAAATTCGAGTCCGGCGGCAAGACGGTCGTCCATATATGCGTAGAGGTCGTCACCCTGATTGTATGCCACCTTGCAGATGTCCACTGCCAGACCGGCTGCCATGAGTGCATGACCCTGGTCGCGGCCCGACTCCTGCATCTGTCCGAGGTAGCCGAACGGTCCGCGCTCGTCAGGATGCACAACCGGCACGAGGTTTCCTATAAACTCGTTGCACCCGTCGTTGAGTATAACGCTCTGGCCGGTACGGTCTTCAACGAACGTTCCCACGTGGTCGTACTTGTAGAACGACACACCCTGATTGTATATGTGCACGTCGTCGCACAGTATTCCGATGTTCATCAGGCAGAGCGCATTGCACAGTCCCCAGTTTGACCAGTAGTGTCCGGGGCGCTGCCCCTTGTTTGAGTTGGCCCAGTTGGCCCACGTGTCGTGGCGGCGTCTTAGGAAGTCGCATGCCACGGGGTACCACGTCTTGAGCATGTATTGCTTGAACTCGGCAAACTCTTCGGTGCTCCAGCCCTCGTAGTCGCGCATCAGCTCGGCAGCCTGTGCAAACTGATATCCGGTAAGTCCGGCAGCCAGCGACATGTTGGTGTCGCCGCTCACATACTTGTTTCCCCTGGCCCAGGCCATGAGCACGCGCACGGCGGCGTCGGCATTGCCTTTAGTGCCGTCTATCTTCCAGCGCAGCGCGTTCTGGTAGGCCATGGCGGCACCGCGGCATGCGTTCATGTAGTTCTGTCCGCTGCCGCCTCCGCGTATGATGGTCTCCACGGGCCACGTGGCCACATCGGCCTGTGCGTATCCGTTGCTCCGCAGCACGTTCATGGCGGCGGTGATGGTGGGGTCGCCGTCGGCCAGCATCTTCTTCACGCGGTCGAAGTCGGCCTGTGTGTGCAGTCCTCCGGGATGAACGAATCCGTGTCCCTCGGCGTTGAATGATGTGGCTTCGCCCAGTTTCACGCCCTCCGTTGCCTTGGCGTTGTCGTATGCGGCCTGCAGCACTGTCATGTGTTCGTCGGCAATTATCTGTGATACGGCTGCGGCGGCTATCAGCGACTTGCATATCGTTATCTCGTCCTGCAGCTCGTCGAGTGCATTCTGGAGATAGTTGCCGCCGGCGCCGGCTATGAACTCTTCGCACTCCTTGACGAGTTTTGACAGCTCGGCGAAGTCGGCCGGGTCGCCGTATTTGTATTCATGCTCCAGGTCGGCGGTGAGCGACGCCAGTTCCTTCAGTTCGTCATCAGACACAGCCGCGTCGTAAACGCGAAAGTCGGTGACGAAAGTTCCCGTAAGATAGCTGTCGGCACTGAACGGTGCGCGGCCTATCCAGCAGTATGCCGGAGCCGACGTGAACGTCGTGTTGAGCACGGGCATGCCCGTCACTTTCTGCACGAGCTTGCTGTCTATGTACAGTTCGCCCGTGTCGCCGGTCTGTCTGTACAGCACGTGCGACCATTTTCCCTTCTCTGCCTGGGTGCCTTTCTCCATACCAACTTCGCTGCCCCAGCCGCCGGTGGATGTGGCAAAGCGCTGCGCGTTGAGGCGGTAGGCCATGTACGGGCCGTCGGTCTGCGTGTTGGCCTGCAGCGCGGAGAAGGCCCATAGGAAACGTCCGGCACCGTCCAGAGATGCTTCCGTGGAGACGTAGTAGTATGCCGACACACTGAAGTCGGTGAGCGAGCTGACTATTTCGCCGGCAGACCGGCCCATGTCGAGATAGCCGGTGCCGTTGCCGAGGTCGAGCGCATGGTATTTTCCCATCTTGAATACCTTGGCTTCGTTTCTCAGTGTGGCGTCCGAAGCATTACCCGATGCGTCGGTGACTTGTGTCCCGTTGACGCTGTCGAATGTGTAATGCAGTTTAAGACCGGCGGTCTGCGCCGTTGCCGTAAGTCCGGTCATGATGGCTATCATGATCAAGCTGGCTTTTCTTAATCTGTTAAAATGTTCCATTATAATGAAGTTAGTGTTAGTTGTTTTATTATTCATTACTAAATATAATACGTTTGTCCCGCCGCCGCCACTTGCTTGCAAAACGTTTTTTTTGAGTGTCATCTGATTCTTTTGGTTCATCCGATATTTGGAGTGATAAGTAGGACGCATGTTTTGTACAGAGGTTTTGTTTATACGCAAAGGCGCGGTGGTATGCGGTATATCAAAACCCGGGGTGTCGCTTCGCTCTGCCCCGGGCTATGAGCTTGTTGGGCTTTCAGCCCGATACTTGGTATGTAACATGTCACTCCAAATGTCGGATGAACCAAAAAATCTTTGCGTTAAAAAAGGGTTGGCGGTTTACAATTTGAAACATGACCGCAACCGGCCCGTGTTCCGCCTCTCGGAAGTCGGTCTCATTTTCTTGAAAAACGTTCTCACAAACACCCGAATCGGGACAAAACTTGTGGAAATCGGGACACGAAAGTGCGATTTAACATACGTTAAACGGGTATATATGACAACGAATTCTCACTTTTCCCAAAAAAACGTGTACAGATTTATCGTCACCACAGTATCATTATACATGTTGGTATACAGAAAGTTATACGTCATACCGGCACCATCGATGTACGAAAGATTGGTGTGTTTTTCTGAAAGTGAGATTCTCACTTCTCACATAAGTAGCGGCTGATTTTTTGTAAAACAGTTTTTTGCTCTCCGACAAGACCATATTCCCTTTGCCGCAGCGCGTTTTGTCCGTACCGACCGGCAGAAATGTAAATTATCAATACTTCTGTCGGCCGGAAAAAGTGAGAATTCGTTGTCGTATATACCCGTTTAACGTATGTTAAATCGCACTTTCGTGTCCCGATTTCCACAAGTTTTGTCCCGATTCGGGTGTTTGTGAGAACGTTTTTCAAGAAAATGAGACCGACTTCCGAGAGGCGGAACACGGGCCGGTTGCGGTCATGTTTCAAATTGTAAACCGCCAACCCTTTTTTAACGCAAAGATTTTTTGGTTCATCCGACATTTGGAGTGACATGTTACATACCAAGTATCGGGCTGAAAGCCCAACAAGCTCATAGCCCGGGGCAGAGCGAAGCGACACCCCGGGTTTTGATATACCGCATACCACCGCGCCTTTGCGTATAAACAAAACCTCTGTACAAAACATGCGTCCTACTTATCACTCCAAATATCGGATGAACCAAAAGAATCAGATGACACTCAAAAAAAACGTTTTGCAAGCAAGTGGCGGCGGCGGGACAAACGTATTATATTTAGTAATGAATAATAAAACAACTAACACTAACTTCATTATAATGGAACATTTTAACAGATTAAGAAAAGCCAGCTTGATCATGATAGCCATCATGACCGGACTTACGGCAACGGCGCAGACCGCCGGTCTTAAACTGCATTACACATTCGACAGCGTCAACGGGACACAAGTCACCGACGCATCGGGTAATGCTTCGGACGCCACACTGAGAAACGAAGCCAAGGTATTCAAGATGGGAAAATACCATGCGCTCGACCTCGGCAACGGCACCGGCTATCTCGACATGGGCCGGTCTGCCGGCGAAATAGTCAGCTCGCTCACCGACTTCAGTGTGTCGGCATACTACTACGTCTCCACGGAAGCATCTCTGGACGGTGCCGGACGTTTCCTATGGGCCTTCTCCGCGCTGCAGGCCAACACGCAGACCGACGGCCCGTACATGGCCTACCGCCTCAACGCGCAGCGCTTTGCCACATCCACCGGCGGCTGGGGCAGCGAAGTTGGTATGGAGAAAGGCACCCAGGCAGAGAAGGGAAAATGGTCGCACGTGCTGTACAGACAGACCGGCGACACGGGCGAACTGTACATAGACAGCAAGCTCGTGCAGAAAGTGACGGGCATGCCCGTGCTCAACACGACGTTCACGTCGGCTCCGGCATACTGCTGGATAGGCCGCGCACCGTTCAGTGCCGACAGCTATCTTACGGGAACTTTCGTCACCGACTTTCGCGTTTACGACGCGGCTGTGTCTGATGACGAACTGAAGGAACTGGCGTCGCTCACCGCCGACCTGGAGCATGAATACAAATACGGCGACCCGGCCGACTTCGCCGAGCTGTCAAAACTCGTCAAGGAGTGCGAAGAGTTCATAGCCGGCGCCGGCGGCAACTATCTCCAGAATGCACTCGACGAGCTGCAGGACGAGATAACGATATGCAAGTCGCTGATAGCCGCCGCAGCCGTATCACAGATAATTGCCGACGAACACATGACAGTGCTGCAGGCCGCATACGACAACGCCAAGGCAACGGAGGGCGTGAAACTGGGCGAAGCCACATCATTCAACGCCGAGGGACACGGATTCGTTCATCCCGGAGGACTGCACACACAGGCCGACTTCGACCGCGTGAAGAAGATGCTGGCCGACGGCGACCCCACCATCACCGCCGCCATGAACGTGCTGCGGAGCAACGGATACGCACAGGCCGATGTGGCCACGTGGCCCGTGGAGACCATCATACGCGGAGGCGGCAGCGGACAGAACTACATGAACGCATGCCGCGGTGCCGCCATGGCCTACCAGAACGCGCTGCGCTGGAAGATAGACGGCACTAAAGGCAATGCCGACGCCGCCGTGCGCGTGCTCATGGCCTGGGCCAGGGGAAACAAGTATGTGAGCGGCGACACCAACATGTCGCTGGCTGCCGGACTTACCGGATATCAGTTTGCACAGGCTGCCGAGCTGATGCGCGACTACGAGGGCTGGAGCACCGAAGAGTTTGCCGAGTTCAAGCAATACATGCTCAAGACGTGGTACCCCGTGGCATGCGACTTCCTAAGACGCCGCCACGACACGTGGGCCAACTGGGCCAACTCAAACAAGGGGCAGCGCCCCGGACACTACTGGTCAAACTGGGGACTGTGCAATGCGCTCTGCCTGATGAACATCGGAATACTGTGCGACGACGTGCACATATACAATCAGGGTGTGTCGTTCTACAAGTACGACCACGTGGGAACGTTCGTTGAAGACCGTACCGGCCAGAGCGTTATACTCAACGACGGGTGCAACGAGTTTATAGGAAACCTCGTGCCGGTTGTGCATCCTGACGAGCGCGGACCGTTCGGCTACCTCGGACAGATGCAGGAGTCGGGCCGCGACCAGGGTCATGCACTCATGGCAGCCGGTCTGGCAGTGGACATCTGCAAGGTGGCATACAATCAGGGTGACGACCTCTACGCATATATGGACGACCGTCTTGCCGCCGGACTCGAATTTACAGCGGCACTGAACTACTGCGGGGTGGCCGGCAGCAGCCTGCCATGGACCGGCTACAACTACGCCGACTGCCGCGGATGGATGGGTGCCGGATGGCAGCAGGACGGACCCAACGAGGGCGGACTGGGAGGCTGGCGCCCGTATTGGGACCGCGTGGTAGGATATTATGAAGGCGTACGCGGCGTGAAAATGCAATATTCGGGCAAGGCCGCAGAGACAGTGAGGGGCGAGGCCGGAACGGATGCCGGAGGCGGCAACTACGGGGAGACATCGGGAGGATTCGACCACCTGGGCTTCACCACGCTGATGGACTACCGTCCGGCCACCACGGCCGACAAGGCTCCAGTGATACTGTCTGGCAAGATGATATACAACGGCGAGACGCTCGAGCAGACCAATCTCGGAGGACTGAAGTACAACTTTGAGGTGGTAAAGACAAAGGCTATACCCGCCGGAGGCACGGTGACACTGATACCGGTACTGCCCGAAGGCGTTGCGGACAACGGTTCGTGGAAGTGGGACACCGGCGAGACTACGAAAGAAATCACCGTCACGACCGACCGCAGCCACATCTACCGCGTACACTACACGGCCGACAACGGCACGGAGTCGGCACAGTCGTTCTCCATCGCCGTTGCCGGCGACAGCAACCCCGACGTTCTCTATCCGGAAATCACTGTCGACGGGACAATCTATCAGGATACGGTGATGACCGTACTCTGCGGCTCTAACGTAATACTCTACGCCGGCAACACCACGGGATGGAGCGACGAGTACCTGTGGAGCAACGGCAAAAAAGGCAACCTTATCGTCATACCCAACATCACGTCCGACCGCACTTACACCGTACAGTACACCAACCAGGGCGGAAGCGTGTCGATGAAGAGCTTCCACCTCAACATCATCAACGGCATACAGAGCATCGTTGTTGACGGAAGAATGTACAAGAACCAGAACAAGGTAATCGTAAACCAGGGGCAGAACGTACAACTGTCCATCATAATGCCCGAGATACTGAGCGACGGAGAGTGGAAATGGAGCGACGGTTCGACAGGCCCGGACATAACCATCGACAACATACAGACATCGGGCACATACACCGTTGAGTACACACTGAAGACCGGAGAGAAGCTCAACTTCGACTACGAAATACTCGTGACAGAAAGCGAAGACCGCCTGCTGGATGTGGCAGACTACTTCATCATCGACCGCGCCTCGGGCAGATACCTGACCAACACGGGCGGTGTGGGCACATCACCCGTACTGGCAGAGAAGGACGAGACCGCTCCGCTGAAGCAGATATGGAACATCACACGCTCAACATCGGCCCGCTATGACATACTGTCACGCCTCGACGGCACCGGCATAGACAAGAGCGGCGTGCTCAGAAGCAGGACATTCAAGGTATACCGCCTGCAGGGTGCCGCCGGAACAATGTTCTTCGCCATACACAACTCCGGCACGAGCGGAAACATCTACTGGACGATAGACAAAGACGGAAACATCGTTTACGAGGGTGCCGCCACGCTTACGGGCTTCCCGTTCGAGCTGGTCAAGACCACCTACTATGCCGACGGAGTGGACGGAGTGAAGGAAGACGGCGGGGCCAAAGTGGCCGGAGTGACCTATTACGATGCCAACGGCACACGTGTGGCACAACCCCGCAAGGGCGTGAACATACGCAAACGCCAAATGACCGACGGTACTGTCGTTACTGAGAAGATTATTGTCAGGTAACACAATGCCTGCATCGTGAAAGCGGCAGTATCAAAAGCCGATACAACAGTGTAGGGACATATTCTTGTATTTGTCCGTCAAATATGTTACGGACGGACAAATACAAGAATATGTCCCTACTATATATAAACCTGATTCCGATACGCCTTCTTCTTCAAAAGAAGACAATCATATATCCGTCATACCGGCAAGTGGAACTGGTAAGAACGGTCGAAAACCTCCTTCACCGTGTTTATCTCGAGGAAAGTGGTGCTGCCGCCGGCGGCAAAGCTTCCGCTCAGATAGGCTATCTTGTCCTCCATCTTGAGGTACCCCTTCTGCCGCAACATACGCAGGGCTGCAATGAACTGCTCCTGACGGCCCACCTGATCGTGCTGGGCTACCGATATGACTCCATAGCTCAGGGCAAGCCACCGCTGCACTTTCTCCTTATAACACACCGCCAACACAGGGTTGGGACCGCGGAAAGCGGCCAGATGGCGGGCCGTACGCCCGGTCTTGCTGTCGGTGATGATGCCCTTTACACCCAAACGCTCGGTAGCCTCAATGGCGTTGTGGGCGAGAAACTCCGTGATGTCGCAGTTGTCGGACATGGATATCACCAGGTCGTTGTCCTTCTGACGGTCTTTCTCCGCCTGCTCGGCAATCTGCGCCATCGTTCTGACAGCCTCCACGGGATAGCGCCCACTGGCCGTCTCACCGCTCAGCATGAGGGCGTCGGTACTGTAGTATATGGCGTTGGCAATGTCGGTTACCTCCGCACGCGTGGGCCGCGGGTTATTTATCATCGTGTGAAGCATTTGCGTGGCCACTATCACCGGCTTCTTGGCACGCACGCACTTGCGTATTATGTTGCGCTGGATGCCGGGTATACGCTCTATCGGCACCTCTATACCAAGGTCGCCGCGGGCAATCATGATGCCGTATGATGCGGCGATGATTTCGTCAATATTGTCTACGCCCTCCTGGTTTTCTATCTTCGATATTATCTTGATGTCGCTGCCACATTCGTCAAGAATGTCCTGCACGGCCTTCACGTCGGCCGCACTTCTAACAAACGAATGGGCTATGAAGTCTATGTCCTCCTCAACGGCAAGGTGTATGTTGCGTACGTCCTTCTCGGTGAGTGAAGGCAGCTCGATGTGCACCCCGGGAACATTTACACTCTTGTGCGCCCCGAGAACACCGTCGTTCTGTACCTGGGCTATCACTGCCGGCCCGTTGATGCCTATCACTTTCATGTCGAGGGCGCCGTCATCGAAGAGAATGTGGCAGCCCTCATGCACATCGCTGGCGAAGTTAACGTATGACAGGTTCACGATGTCGTGCTCGGTGTCCATCTCCGGACGGCCGAATATCTTAACCACGTCACCTGTCTTATACTCTATAGGTGCCTCGCATCCCGTTGTGCGTATCTCAGGCCCCTTGGTGTCTATCAATATGCCGATATGATTGGACACAGCCCTCGTATTACGTATAATCTCACGCAGTCCGTCGGGCGTGGCATGTGCGGTGTTCATACGCACCACGTTCATACCGGCGTTGAAAAGCTGTTTGATAAAGTCCACATCACACCGTCTGTCGCTGACAGAGGCCACAATCTTCGTCTGTTTCATCTAATAATCGTTAGTTTGACAAATATAAAACGGTGCAAAGTTACTAAAAATACGCGTAACAATAATATATCTGGCAGCAATAATTCGGGAGTTGATTTCAGGAGTTAAGGAGTTAAAGGGAGTTAAGGAGTTAAGGAGTTAAGGAGTTAAGCCAATAGCATTATGAGCAGAACTTGTTGTATGGGCATTTGGCTTAACTCCCTAACTCCCTTTAACTCCTTAACTCCTGAAAAAAACTCCTTAACCCCTGTTCCAATATATTGACAATAACTGAATAATTGCTACATGAACGGACATTCTCTTTCCCATAAATATAATAATGTCTATAAAGCGGAAACGCCAGCAAGGCCGCGCTGTACCGCCCCATAATACGCATTTTTATAAAAAATATCCCAAATAATTTTCATTTAACGCTGAAAATCAGTATATTTGCACTCCGAAATATTGAACAAAAACATTTTTTATAACAATACATATACACGAAAGAGATGACAAAAGCAGATATTATTAACAAGATCGTTGCTGATACCGGTCTGGCTAAAAGAGATGTTGCAGCCACAGTCGAAGCTTTCATGGAGGAGATAAGAAACAGTCTCGCCACAAACAAGGAAGACGTATTCCTGCGCGGGTTCGGAAGTTTCATCGTAAAACATCGTGCGCAGAAGACCGCACGTAACATATCAAAGAACACCACAATCGTCATTGATGCACATGATTATCCCGGATTCAAGCCTGCAAAGAGCTTCATTGCCAAGATGAAATAATCAACATAAATCATATAACATCTAATTAAAATCTTCAAGTATGCCAAACGGAAAGAAAAAGAAGGGCCACAAGATGGCTACTCACAAGCGTAAAAAGAGATTAAGAAAGAACAGACACAAGAGCAAGTAAGCAATTACACAGCTCTATAAAACGTCTGTTAATTCGGAAAAAATGAGAGGAGTGTGTCAGATAAGTCCATGCGGACTTCGGCACACCCTTTCTGTTTAACAGAACACTAATCAAACGAGAAAACAACAGAATTGTAAAGAATGACAAGCGAAGTTATTATCGACGGCCGGCCGAAAGAGATATCCATAGCCCTGCTTGAAGACAAAAGCCTTGTGGAATATCAGAGCGAACCGCGCTCTGCATCATTCTCCGTGGGCAACATCTACATAGCAAAGGTGAGGAAGCTCATGCCCGGACTGAACGCATGTTTCGTTGATGTAGGATTCGAGAAAGACGCTTTCTTGCATTATCTGGATTTAGGTTCTCAATTCAACTCTTACGAGAAGTATCTCAAACAGGTACAAAGCGACAAAAAGAAACTTTATCCGATATCGAAGGCATCGCGCCTGCCCGACCTGAAAAAGGACGGAAGCGTACAGACAACGCTAAAGGTGGGACAGGAAGTGATGGTGCAGATTGTAAAGGAACCGATATCCACCAAGGGGCCGCGACTGACGTGTGAGCTAAGTTTCGCAGGCCGGTATCTGGTGCTGATACCGTTCAACGATAAGGTTTCCGTCTCTTCAAAAGTAAAAAAGAGCGAGGAAAGGGCAAGACTGAAGCAGCTCATACAGAGCATCAAGCCCAAGAACTTCGGAGTGATTGTGCGCACATCCGCAGAAGGAAAGCGCGTGGCCGAACTGGACACCGAGCTGAAGGTGCTGCTGAAGCGTTGGGAGGACGCTATCACAAAAGTGCAGAAAACCACCGAGCGGCCACAAGTGATATTCGAAGAAACGGGCAGAGCCGTTGCACTGCTGCGCGACCTGTTCAACCCCACCTACGACGGTATCTACGTGAACGACGAAGAGATTTTCGGACAAGTGAAGGACTATGTGAAACTCATCGCCCCGGAAAAGGCGGACATAGTGAAGCGGTATACGGGACAGGTTCCCATCTTCGACAACTTCAACGTCACGAAACAGATAAAGTCGGGCTTCGGAAAAACGGTGAACTACAAGCGCGGTGCTTATCTCATTATAGAGCACACCGAAGCCCTTCACGTGGTGGATGTGAACAGCGGAAACCGTACCCGCTCTGAAAACGGCCAGGAGGCCAACGCACTGGAGGTGAATCTCGGAGCTGCCGACGAACTGGCACGCCAGCTCCGTCTGCGCGATATGGGAGGAATAATCGTGGTGGACTTCATCGACATGAATCTGGCCGAAGACCGTCAGCTGCTTTACGAGCGCATGTGCAAGAACATGCAGAAAGACCGTGCAAGACATAACATCCTGCCGCTAAGCAAATTCGGACTGATGCAGATTACGCGCCAGCGTGTTCGTCCGGCCATGGATGTGAACGTGGAAGAGACCTGTCCGACATGTTTCGGACGTGGAAAGATTAAGTCGAGCATACTGTTTACAGACCAACTTGAGAGTAAAATTGACCGCCTGGTAAACAAGATAGGCATCAAGAAGTTCTATCTGCATGTACATCCATACGTTGCCGCCTACATCAATCAGGGCTTTGTGTCGCTGAAACGCAAGTGGCAGATAAAGTACGGATGGGGAGTCAATGTCGTTCCATCGCAGAAAATGGCTTTCCTGCAATATGAGATTTACGACAAGGACGGACAATTCATCGACATGAAAGAGGAGATTGAAACCAAATGACGGAAGCGGAATTTTCTGCAAACAGAATGTTTCCGAAGAATGGTTAGCCGCAACACGGCATAACCGTCTCTGCAGAAAAAGAGCCGCATCATGGCCAACGGGGTTATGATACGGCTCTTTTCTGTATATCAAAACAAGAATGTTTGATTGTCATCATTCATAAATAACAGCATTAATCATCTTTTACGATATGGAGAATCCGTTGTCCACCTTCCACCTGTAAGTTGACCATTGCTGTATTTAAACGTCATTTCCTGTGGTGATGTACCATCACTGGAATGAACTATTGTTCCATTACATTTCACATTACCTCCACTATAAGTATATGTAAAAGTATAAATTGCCCGAGTATAATTTACATTATCCCATTCATAATCAAGCTGTCCAGTATTGTCACTGTTAAAAGTAAGATAAATCCGAGCCTTTCCATTCGCTACTGTAGCATACCATGTTCCAACTATTTCGGAAGTGTTACCGCTATTATCATCATCGTCATCGCTGCATGCCGAAAATGTCACACATGTCATAATGGCCACGAACATCATGGCAATAAATCTAAATTTCTTCATTGTTTTTTTTCTAATCTTTTGTTTGTTATTAATTGAGGTTTATACAACTTAGTCCGAGTCGGATGGAGACAATAAAAAAGACGCGGACTAATCACTTCGTCTACGCTATCATGGTATCGCCAAACACCTAGCAATCATATACGAGTAAAAGCCCACGCCATAGGCGTGAGCATCAACTTTTACTCTTGATTGCTTTCTTCAATTTGGCGATTTCTGATAGCAAGAATAAAGCTAACGCTTTTTTATCTTATGTCTTTAATACTTATGTTACATAGGCATACTTTTTAATTCGGCACAAAAATACACAAAAAAATCATAGCAAGCAAATCTCAGACAAGAAAAAAAACGAAAAAGATGGGACAACAGATAATACACGGTGTCTTCATCTTACTTTAAAAGATATATTGATGAAAACTTACCATAACAACATAATCATTATAATTGGGAAACAAGTAGTTTCAAAATTCGAATATCATAAGTAGTGATATATCTTATATTTTCACTGTTTGGCACCCTTGCCAAACAATTCCGAATGTGAACCCAAACGTACCAAATCTATTTAATTGGTAACCTGATCAATCCAAATCAAAAGGAAATCACCCTGAATATGACATTCCATACATCCTACATAGTCGTTTGTGAGCATGTGCGGTCTGTAAATTTGGGGTATTGGTTCTTCATTTTCCAATAGGTGAAGAACTTTAAACAGTTCAGCCACTTTCTTAGGATTGTTGCGGATTCGCTTTAAATCCTTCTTGTATTGGGTTGAAGGACGTAACTTCTTCATAATCCAACCGAATCAAACATTGCTTCAATAGATGAAGTGTCTACGGGAGGCACATCACGCAATTTGCCACTCCTTGCTTCTTCAATAGCGGCTTTAGTCACCTCATTAGGTTCATTATACACTACATCAAGCAACACACATTCAACCAAATTGTTGAGACTTCGCCGCTCACGTTTGGCCATATCCTTCAGACGCTCTATCAAATCGGTGCTTAAACAAAACGTCGTAGTCTTCTTTTGAATTGATGTCTCCATAACCGTTATAATTTTTATTTGCAAAGATAAAGCAAATATGCAACACAAACAAATATTCTAACGATAAAATGATATTCAATACTCAAACAATATGAATATGTATTAACGCCCGCCATACTTAAAAATAATAAATAAAGCAAAAACAGTTCCACATAATTATGCCGGTTGAAATAAAAACACTATCTTTGCTCCTGCAAAGATGAGAAGACTATCGGCCATAATATGCAGCATGTTGTTGTGCGTTTCGGTTGGCGCACAGACAAACAGGGAAGTTCCGGCAGGCACAAACGCCGGAACGGCGGATGACGTTTACCTACAGAACAATAACGCATACACTGGCGACAGGAATGGCATCTTTACCGGAGACGAAGTAACGGTGAAGCCCCTGACGGCAGAAGATACGGTTGCGGCAACGGCCGCTCCCCTGTCTCTCCCGCCGCTCAACCGCTACGGCGGGATGCGGCTTTGCTCCTGCCCCACCGACTTTTTCGGACTTTACGACTGGGACCTGCACAAGGGACTGAACGTAAACCTCGGCCTGTCGGTGTTTGCCACATTCGGCAAACACGCACCAAAAGGTGCCGGATTCAGCCAAAACATAGCAGCCATGTACGCCGTACCGCTCACCGGGAGACTGTCGCTTGCCGTTGGAGGCTACTTCAACAACATCAGCTGGACAGGCCACATATACCGCGACGCGGGCTTCAACGCCATGTTGGGATACAGATTCAACGAGCGTTGGGAGGCCTACCTGTACGGCCAAAAGTCGATGACAAACAACCGAATCCCCATGCCGCTGTACGACATGGGTGACATGGGCGACCGCATAGGTGCCGCCGTACGTTACAATGTAAGTCCGAGTTTCAGCATACAGATGTCAGTATCGAGAAGCGAAGACCGCGGGCCTTACCTCTCGGACTTCATGCGTGACGTTATGTGCCGATAAATCTCCGGCACCGCGGCCACATCACTGAATCACCTTGAAACGTATGCGGAACGAACGGGTCTGCTCGTCCCAGTTTGTGCCGAGCATCTCGAAACGTCCTATCTGCGCCGTAGAACGCACATGCCTGCCTATACACGGGCAGACATCATAGTCGCCGATGCGCACCAGGCGTATTGTCTCCGAAGCATCTTCCGGCAACTTGTCAAGCGAGACACCCTCGAAACGCCCTCCCCTGCCCGTACTCTCATCTGTCAGTTCCGAGCGCTTTACAAACTCGAATGTCACAGGCATGTCCTCCGCTATCAGCTCGTTCATCCTGTCGGCAATGGCCTTTTCCTCCCTGCGGTCGGGCTTATGGTCGAGCGTGTAGCTTATCTTGCTCTTCTTCCTTTCTATGTGGGCATTGCACGAACGCCCGCATCCGAACATCCTTATCATAGTCTGGTTGAGAAGATGTTCCGCCGTATGACTCGGCGGAAACCCTTCCTTATTGTGTTCGTTCAATACCGGTTCCTGTTCCATTATTACTGTTGTTTATGGTTTTCTGATACAAAACGGCAAACACGGCACAGCGTGCTATAAAGTGATTTTCCACACCACACCGCCATGCGCCGGAATAGATACCTGCACAGGCGCATCGGCCACGATATCCAATACGCCCTTGCCGCCTGAAAGCAGCTCGACAGCCTCACGTACACCCTCGCCTATGCCGAGATAGTCGCAGGCATGGCGCGGTATCACAATGCCGCAATCGGCGGTTTCGCCCGAAAAGTTGGCCGCCACAAGAAGCAGTTCACTGCCGCTCTTGCGCAGGAAAGCATACACACGGTCGCCTATTTCCCCGTTCACATACATCAGGTCGTAGAACATACCATCGGTAACGGCACTCTCCGTAAGGGCGATGTTGAGCACCTTTGAGTGCATTTTCTCCAGTTCCTTCTCGTCTCGTGTCATCTTGCGGCGGTCGAAATAGCCGTGGCAGAGGGTCGGCACACACCAGTAGTCGAATATGGTAGTGCGGCCGTCATGTCCGCTGAAGCCTTCCTCGTCCATGCCATGCTCGCCAAACTCCTGTCCGGCGTATATCATCACGGGGTTATTCCGCATCAGCGCACTGACTATAAGACCGGGTATACCCTTGCGTCCGTCGCCGGCAAAAAAGTCGCTGCCCACGCGCTGCTCGTCATGATTCTCGAGAAAATAGAGCATGTTGGCCCCTATGTCGTCTGTTGCCTGCCACTGCTGCGTTATATCGGCGGCACGGCGGCGACCGCAGATGACGTCGCGCACACAGTCATACATGCCCACCTTGTCGTAGAGCCAGTCGAAACCGGCACCTATATAATTGCGGTACTGCGACGGATTATACACCTCGCCGATGAACTTGATGTCGGGATAACGGTACTTGACCTTGTCGGTTGCCCACGCCCAAAAGGCCGCCGGCACCATCTCGGCCATATCGCAGCGGAAAGCGTCAACACCCTTTGCCGCCCAAAAAAGCAGTATGTCGGTCATCTTGTTCCACGTGTCGGGTATGGGGTGGAAATGTTCCGAGCGTCCGCCGGCATCGCAATAGTCGACACCGTAGTTCAGCTTCACCGTCTCATACCAGTCGTTACGGCCGGGCCGGTTGCCGAAACAGTCGTTTCCAGTGGCACGCGCAGGCACCTCAACGTACGGCTCCTTCTCACCGCCATACAGGTCGATGTCGGCCTCAAAGGGCTGTCCCCAGCAGTAGTAGAAGTTGTTTCGGGTGGAGAAGTGCATGCCGCAGTCATCGTCCTCGCCGAGGTCATGCACGCCGTCAGGCCTGCACACCGACCGGTACTGGCGCGCAACATGGTTTGGAACGAAATCTATGACCACCTTCATGCCGGCCTTGTGCGTACGCCTGACAAGGGCTTCGAACTCCGCCATACGCCTGTCCACATCTACGGCAATGTCGGGGTCGATGTCATAATAGTCGGCAATGGCATACGGCGAACCGGCCTTTCCCTTCACCACGGCCGGATGCTGCCGCGGTATTCCGTGGGCGGAATAGTCGGTAGCGGTGGCATGACGGATGACACCCGTATACCACACGTGCGTGATGCCCAGCGACTTGATGCGCTTCAGCGTAGCGGCGTCGAAGTCATTCATCTTGCCTGAGCCGTTCTCCTGCAGGGTTCCGTTCTTCAGGCACGTGTCATTGCGGTTGCCGAAGAGACGGGTAAATATCTGATAAATGATTACTTTTCCCATAATATACAAAACTTATTCATTGGCTTATAATAGGTTTAAAGCATTATAGGGATAAACTCCCATATCCGCCGCCGCCCCACATGCCTTAACAAACGGCACACCGGAACGGGCTGATAAGTGAATCTATCCCTATAAACCTGTTTCGTGCATCTTGTTGCGTGCGCACCAACGCGTTATTGTATGCCGTGGGCAGTCACATTTCTGTCGATACGGCCGATTGTTCCCTGCAGAACCTTGCCCGGACCGCACTCCGTGAAGTCGTCGGCACCGTCGGCAATCATGTTCTGAACGCTTGTAGTCCAGCGCACACTGCTCGTGAGCTGTGCTATAAGGTTGGCCTTGATGTCGGCCGGGTCGGTATGGGGCTTGCCGTCAACATTCTGGTATATCGGGCACTTGGGAGCCGCAAACTCAGTCTTCTCGATGGCTGCCTGAAGCTCGTCCTTGGCAGGCTGCATGAGCGGAGAGTGGAAAGCGCCACCCACCTTCAGCGGCAGGGCACGCTTGGCACCGGCTGCCTTCAGCTGCTCACAAGCCTCGTTGATGGCCTCGATGTTGCCGGATATAACGAGCTGACCGGGGCAATTATAGTTGGCGGGCACCACAATGTGGCCTGCACGGTTGACTTGCGCACACACTTCCTCCACCTTCTCGTCTGCCAAACCAACGATGGCGGCCATCGTCGAGGGGGCCACATCACAGGCTTTCTGCATTGCCATGGCACGTGCATACACCAGCTTCAGACCGTCTTCGAAACTCAATGCACCGGCAACGACAAGAGCCGAGAACTCTCCGAGAGAGTGACCGGCCACCATTTCGGGCTTTGCATCGCCGTCCATGCAGAGTGCCGAGATAACGCTATGCAGGAAAACGGCAGGCTGTGTAACCTTGGTCTGCTTCAGTTCATCGTCAGTTCCGTTGAACATTATGTCGGTAATTCTGTAACCGAGAATATCATTTGCTTTCTCAAAAAGCTCTTTTGCCAACCCGTTGTTGTCGTACAGGTCTTTGCCCATACCCACAAACTGTGCTCCCTGACCGGGAAAAACGAATGCTTTCATATCTTCTTAAAATGTTTATAATAAATATATTACGGCTGCAAAGGTAACACTTTTTCACTACACAGGCAAGAAAACGGCACTAAAAAGCCTCTTCATGCCACAGCCGTCATGCAAAAAAAATCAGCATATACAACTTGAGAGCATCTTCATGCGACCCTCCGGAACGACGCTCACACTGCCCGTAACGGCAGGCAGCAGCACCGTCTCGCCCTGATGAACCTCCGTCTTGTTGCCTTTGTCATCGGTGATGGTGGCGCGGCCTTCCATGACAATGAGCACCACAAAGCTGTCGAGCAATGAAAGGTCGATGGTCTTCGGCTCTGTCAGAACATAGAGCGACGTGGTGAAGTAAGGGCAGGAAACAAGCCGCGTCTCCTCGTTGTCGCGCTCATCATAGTGCGTGCGGTAGTCGGGAAGCACGTCATAAGAGATGGCGTCGCGGGCCTGTTCGGTATGCAGTTCGCGCGTGTTGCCGTTGGCATCGCGGCGGTTGAAGTCGTAGATACGGTAGGTTATGTCCGACGTCTGCTGTATCTCGGCGATGAAAGAGCCCGCACCAATCGAGTGTATTCGGCCGGCGGGCAGGAAGAATACGTCGCCCGGCGCTATCCGGTAATCGGCCAAAAGGTCGCAGATGGTGTTGTTCTCCACGCTTGCCACATACTCGTCGGGAGTGACCTTGCGCGCAAAACCCGAGCGCAGATGTGCACCCTCGTCGGCATCCATCACATACCACATCTCGGTCTTTCCCTTCGTTCCGTGCCTCCGTGCGGCCAGTTCGTCATCTGGATGCACCTGTATCGACAGGTCCTGACGCGCGTCGATGAACTTGATGAGCAGCGGAAACTCAAGTCCGAAGCGCTCGAAATTGGCCTTGCCGAGCAGTCGGGCGCCTTCGCGTTCGATGAGTTGCGGCAGCGTCATTCCGGCATATTCGCCGTTGGCCACCACCGACTCATTGTTCTTTACGCCCGAAAGCTCCCAGCTCTCGCCCACAAGTTTCTGACTGCTTTCTATCTCCTTATAAGGAATTATCTTTTCACCTCCCCATATCGTTGACTTCAATATGGGTTCAAACTTCAATGGATACATAATACTAATTCTATTTAATGTTTCTGAAAACAAGTTTTACTTGTATTCCGACCAGCTCCTTATGGCAATGTCATCGATGGACATGCTGCAGAAAGCACTGATGAAAGCGCCGGCCAGACGGCTGTTTGTTATGAGCGGCACGTTGAGGTCTATGGCCGCGCGGCGTATCTTGTAGCCGTTGCTTAGCTCGCCTGCCGTCAGGTTTTTAGGTATGTTCACCACCATGTCAATCTCGTGGTTGTGAAGCATGTCGAGCGCCTGCGGCTGTCCGTCTTCCGAAGGCCAGTACACCGTTGTGTTCTCAATGCCGTTCTCCGTGAGGAATTTCGACGTGCCTCCGGTGGCATACAGCTTGTAGCCATGGCGCACAAGAGTGCGCGCGGAGTCGAGCATCTCGACCTTCTGCTTGGCCGAACCGGTGGAAAGCAGGATGTTCTTCTCCGGTATGCGGTAGCCCACCGAGAGCATACTCTTGAGCAATGCGCAGCCGGTATCCTCGCCGATGCAGCCCACTTCGCCCGTTGATGCCATGTCGACACCGAGCACGGGATCGGCCTTCTGCAGGCGGTTGAACGAGAACTGACTGGCCTTGATACCCACATAATCGAGGTCGAAGAGGCTCTTGTGCGGTTTCTCCACCGGCAGTCCGAGCATTATCTTTGTGGCAATCTCTATCAGGTTTATCTTCAGAACCTTACTCACGAAGGGGAACGAGCGTGAGGCGCGCAGGTTGCACTCGATTACGAGGATGTCGTTGTCGCGGGCCATGAACTGTATGTTGAACGGTCCGCTGATATGGAGTTCGCGGGCTATCTGCCTGCTCACGCGCTTTATGCGGCGCACCGTCTCCACATACAGCTTCTGCGGGGGGAACTGTATGGTGGCGTCTCCGGAGTGAACGCCGGCAAACTCGATATGTTCCGATATGGCATAGGCCACTATCTCGCCGTTCTTGGCCACGGCATCCATCTCTATTTCCTTGGCGTGCTCGATGAAACGGCTCACCACCACGGGATGGTCTTCGGACACATTGGCGGCCAACTTGAGGAAACGCTCCAGCTCTTCAGCGTTTGAACACACGTTCATGGCGGCACCGGAAAGCACGTACGACGGGCGCACGAGCACGGGGAAGCCCACACGGTCGATGAACTTGTTGATGTCGTCCATCGACGTGAGCGCGCTCCACTCAGGCTGGTTGATGCCGTTGCGGGTGAGCATCGACGAGAACTTGGCGCGGTCTTCTGCGTTGTCGATGTCACGGGCCGACGTTCCGAGGATGGGCACATGCTGTTCGTCAAGGCGCATGGCGAGGTTGTTGGGTATCTGGCCGCCCGTGGAGACAATCACGCCATGGGGATTTTCCATGTCGATGATGTCCATCACGCGCTCAAAGGTAAGCTCGTCGAAGTAGAGACGGTCGCACATGTCGTAGTCGGTAGACACGGTCTCGGGGTTGTAGTTTATCATCACCGAGCGGTAGCCTTCCTTGCGTATGGTCTGCAAGGCCTGCACGCCGCACCAGTCGAACTCCACCGACGAGCCTATGCGATAGGCTCCCGAACCGAGCACGATGATGGAACGCTTGTCGCCCTGGAACGTTATGTCGTGTGCAACACCCGAATATGTGAGATAGAGATAGTTGGTCTGTGCGGGATATTCGGCCGCCAGCGTGTCTATCTGCTTCACGTACGGCAATATGCCACAGCTCTTGCGGAGGTTGCGCACCACGAGTCCGGCCTTGGCCATGCTGTGCAGTTCGGCCTCGAGACCCACGGCACGGGCTATCTGGAAGTCGGTAAAGCCGTATATCTTGGCCTCGCGCAGCAGATTACGGTCGAGGTTGTTGACACTGTTGAGGGCCTTCATGCGCTCGTCAATGTCGATGATATGCTTGAGTTTCTGCAGAAACCACTTGTCTATCTTGGTCAGGTCGTGTATCTGGTCGATGGTGTAGCCCTTGTGCATGGCCTTCGATATGATGAAGATACGCTTGTCGGTAGGTTCCCGCAGGGCGGCGTCGATGTCGGCAATCTCCAGTTCCTTGTTCTCAACGAAGCCGTGCATGCCCTGCCCTATCATGCGCAGACCCTTCTGTATGGCCTCCTCGAAAGTGCGGCCGATGGCCATCACCTCGCCCACGGACTTCATGGACGAGCCCAGTTCCTTGTCCACGCCGCGGAACTTGCTGAGGTCCCAGCGCGGTATCTTGCAGACAACATAGTCGAGAGCCGGCTCGAAGAAGGCACTTGTAGTCTTGGTTACGGAGTTCTTCAACTCGAAAAGACCGTAGCCCATGCCCAGTTTGGCTGCCACAAAGGCAAGGGGATAGCCCGTAGCCTTGGAGGCGAGGGCAGACGAACGGCTGAGGCGTGCGTTCACTTCTATCACGCGATAGTCTTCGCTCATGGGGTCGAAGGCGTACTGTACATTACACTCGCCGACGATACCGATATGGCGTATAATCTTGATTGACAGTGCACGGAGCTTGTGATACTCGCTGTTGGTGAGCGTCTGCGAAGGGGCAATGACGATGCTCTCGCCGGTATGGATGCCCAGAGGGTCGAAGTTCTCCATATTGCAGACGGTGATACAGTTGTCGTAACGGTCGCGCACCACCTCATACTCTATCTCCTTCCAGCCCTTCAGGCTCTTCTCCACGAGCACCTGTGGCGAGAAAGAGAATGCCTTCTCCGCCAGTTTGTCCAGCTCTTCCTCGTTGTCGCAGAAGCCGCTGCCAAGTCCGCCGAGCGCGTAGGCGGCACGCAGGATGACGGGATAACCCAGTTCTGAGGCTGCCCTGCGGGCCTGCTCAATAGTCTCACAGGCCTCGCTCTTGATTGTCTTTACATCAATCTCATTGAGTTTTTCAACGAAAAGCTCGCGGTCTTCGGTGTCCATGATGGCCTGAACCGGAGTGCCCAGCACTTTCACGTTGTACTTTTCCAACACTCCACTCTTGTAAAGTTCGACACCGCAGTTAAGTGCTGTCTGTCCGCCGAAAGCCAAAAGGATGCCGTCGGGCCGCTCCTTCTCTATCACACGCTCTACGAAATATGGCTGTACGGGCAGGAAATAAATCTGGTCGGCAACGCCTTCGGATGTCTGAACCGTTGCGATGTTGGGATTGATGAGCACTGTATATACTCCCTCTTCGCGCAATGCCTTCAACGCCTGCGAGCCGGAATAGTCGAATTCGCCGGCCTCTCCTATCTTCAACGCGCCCGAACCGAGCAGCAACACTTTCTTTATATTCTCGTCTTTCATCTTCTTTTACTTCAACTTATCAACAAAACGGTCAAACATAAACTCGGTATCTACGGGACCGGAACAGGCCTCGGGATGGAACTGACTCGTAAACCAGGGATTCTCCGCGTGGCATATACCCTCGTTGGAACCGTCGTTCATGTTGACAAACAGTTCGCGCCAGTCTTTGCCAAGCGTGCGTGCGTCGACGGCATAGCCGTGGTTCTGGCTCGTCACATAGCACTTGGTGGTGCCCACCTCGCGCACCGGCTGGTTGTGTGAACGGTGGCCGTATTTCAATTTATATATGGTGGCGCCGCCGGCTTTGGCCAAAAGCTGGTTGCCCATACATATTCCGCATATCGGCTTGCGGGACAAGCCCATCTGCTTCCGGATAATCTGCACGGCATCTTCACACATGTCCGGATCGCCGGGACCGTTGCCGAGGAAGAGTCCGTCGAAGTCCATCGCGGTGTAATCGTAGTTCCACGGCACACGTATCACCTCCATGCCACGGTTCACCAGGCAGCGTATTATGTTGTTCTTTACGCCGCAGTCGACGAGCACAACCTTCCTGCCCGCCCCTTCGTTGTAGCGTATTATCTCCTTGCAGCTTACGCGGTCGACAAAATTCACCCCCTCGTAATCGGCGTGGGGGATGTTGTCGGGTTCGTCGTCAAAGAGAATCTTGCCCATCATAACTCCATGTTCACGCAACACTTTGGTGAGCTGGCGGGTGTCGATGCCGGTTATGCCGGGCACATGCTCACGTTTCAGCCAGTCGGCAAGACTTTCAACGGCGTTCCAATGCCGGTATTCTTCGCTGTAGTCGGCCACGATTATGGCAGAGGCATGTATCCTGTCGCTCTCCATGTATGTTGCGAGACCGTCGGGTTCTGTCGTAAATGGAGGCACTCCGTAATTGCCAACCAAGGGATAGGTCAATGTCATCAGCTGTCCGGCATACGATGGATCCGTCAGGCTTTCGGGATATCCCATCATAGCAGTGTTGAAAACGACTTCTCCCGCCACGGGTTTGTCATATCCAAACGACTTTCCATGAAATTTTGTTCCGTCTTCGAGGACTAATGTTACGTTCTTCATTTAGTTTCTATATCAAGAGTTTAATATATCTGTTCGGCAAACGTTCATTCTCCGTATGAAGAATGAACGTCTGTTTTGCGCGGCCTGCGCCACGCCTTATTCCACTGTAACCGACTTCGCGAGATTGCGCGGCTGGTCTACATTCTTGCCCTTGCACACGGCAATATGGTAAGCAAGGAGCTGCAACGGGATGGTGGCGAGAAGCGGTTCGAGACACTCTATAGTGGTGGGCAGCTCGATAACCTCGTCGGCTATGCGGCTTATGTTGTCGTCACCCTCGGTAACCAGCGCTATGACCTTGCCCTTGCGCGCCTTCACCTCCTGGATATTGCTGAGCACTTTCTCATACATTGCGTTGTGGGTGGCAATGACCACCACCGGCATGTCGGAGTCGATAAGGGCTATCGGACCGTGCTTCATCTCGGCGGCAGGATAACCTTCGGCATGTATATAGCTTATTTCCTTCAGTTTCAATGCGCCTTCGAGAGCCACGGGATAACTGTAACCGCGGCCGAGATAGAGGAAATTGTGTGCGTAGGTGAATATGCGGCTGAGTTCGGCAATGCGGTCGTTGAGCTTCAACACCTTCTTCATCTTGCCCGGAATATCGTGCAGTTCCTTCACAATCTGAAGATATTCGGAATTGTTGATGGTGCCTTTTTCCTTGGCAAGTGCCAGGGCCAGCATGGTAAGGACGGTAACCTGACCGGTGAAAGCCTTGGTAGACGCCACACCTATCTCAGGCCCCACGTGTATGTACGAGCCGGTATCGGTGGCGCGGGGAATACTCGAACCGATGGCATTGCATATACCGTAGATGAAGGCACCCCTGTCTTTTGCCAGTTTTACGGCTGCCAGCGTGTCGGCCGTCTCGCCGCTCTGTGATATGGCAATGACCACATCTTCGGGCGTGATGACGGGATTGCGGTAACGGAATTCGGAGGCATACTCCACTTCAACGGGTATCCGGCAGAAGTTTTCTATCATCTGCTTGCCTATCTGACCGGCGTGCCATGATGTTCCGCAGGCCACGATTATGAAGCGTTTCGCATTGACAAGCTGCTTCTTGTAGTCGATTATTGCGCTCAACACCACGTTGTCCGTGTCCACATTCACGCGTCCGCGCATGCAGTTGGTCAGGCAGTCGGGCTGCTCGAATATCTCTTTCAACATGAAATGGGGATATCCGCCCTTGTCAAGCTGGCCGAGATTGATGTCCACGGTCTGTATCTCGGGGTTGAGTCTCCTGTTGAGTATGTTGACCACTTTCAGGTCTTCACCCTTGCGCAGCACGGCTATGTTGCCGTCTTCAAGGTATATCACCTTGTCGGTATACTCCACAATGGGACTGGCATCGGAACCGATGAAGAACTCATTCTCGCCGATACCCACCACAAGAGGGCTTTGGTTGCGAGCCACAATAATCTGATTGGGCGTACGCTTGTCGAGCAACGCTATGGCATAGGCACCGATAACCTCATGCAGGGCAAACTGTACGGCGGTGAGCAAATCGAAGTTCTTGCGCTCCTTTATGTATTCTATCAACTGCACAAGCACCTCAGTGTCGGTCTCCGAACGGAACTTCACGCCCTTGGCGGTAAGCTTGTTCTTTATGTCAACGAAGTTTTCGATGATGCCGTTGTGTATTATTGCCAGATTGCCCGACTCCGAATAATGGGGATGGGCGTTGAGAGCCGACGGCTCACCGTGCGTGGCCCAACGCGTGTGGGCTATACCTACCGTTCCGGAAACGTTCTTGTCGTCACAGTACTCTACAAGATTGTCAACCTTGCCTTTCGATTTGTACACGTTCAAAGCGTTGTCGGAGTTTATCAATGCCACACCGGCACTGTCATATCCGCGATACTCCAACCTGCGCAATCCCTTTATCAGTATCGGGAAAGCGTCTTTATTGCCAATATATCCTACTATTCCACACATATTACAAACATTATAT